>ERZ772881.65-NODE-65-length-109838-cov-4.785386_pt1 | contig 109838 bp, 86 predicted proteins | sample MGYA00580581_ERZ772881 | MGnify/ENA primary metagenome ERZ772881 (study PRJEB29015, sample SAMEA2737668) | human gut metagenome | biome: human gut; feature: human-associated habitat; material: faeces | place: China | collected 2012 ...
CAGTCTTGGCGTGGAGCCTGAGAGCATTATGTATGACAACTTCGGATAGGCTGACACAAACCGCCGTGGTCACAGGATGACCACGCCGTGGTCATGTCATTATCACGACTTGGCAACATCGTGGAAATTGTCTTTCTTTAAATAAGGTTGACACCTAAAGTCAACCTTATTTAAAAAAAGACATTCCATGTCGCCACGGACACCCTTGCCTTCAGTTATAACCTTCTCACTATAAGGGCAGCTTGGGAACTTACACCCGTTAGAATATACCCATGCTGGGCGAACACGATAAGAAGCCCTTCCTCCAATTATGTATAGAGGAAGGGCTTCTTTGGTAAGTTTGTATTCAAATACTATTCTACCTCAAAGTAGAATAGAAATGATCAATTAATTATTCTCTGGACGCAGTTTGCGAACTGTTTCGCCGGCACGCCACATTTCCATGTCATGCATTTCTTTCAGCTCGGCATTCAGTTTCTCACGATAATCAGGCTGTGAGTTCTTGTCGATAGATATCTGAGCCTCGTTGCCGCTTTCCACTGATGCGTAAAGCCATTCCATGACGGGTAGACAAGCTGCCTTGAATCGTGGGCGCCAGTCGAGAGCGCCACGCTGAGCCGTAGTGGAGCAGTTGGCATACATCCAGTCCATACCCTTATCGCCGAACAAGGGAGCAAGGCTCTGTGTGAGCTCTTCAACAGTTTCATTGAATGCCTCTGAAGGTGAATGTCCATGCTCACGAAGCACATCATATTGAGCTTCAAACAAGCCCTCAATGGCACCCATCAGCGAGCCGCGCTCACCGGTGAGATCGGACGTAGCCTCTTTGTTGAATGTTGTCTCAAACAGGTAACCTGAGCCAATGCCGACTCCCATAGCCAGTGTCTTTTCCTTGGCTGTGCCTGTAGCATCTTGGTACACTGCATAGCTGGAGTTGATGCCACGACCCTCCAGGAACAGCGTGCGCAGAGACGTGCCTGAGCCCTTAGGTGCTACCATGATCACATCGATGTCCTTGGGAGGAACAACACCGGTACGATCATTCCAGTTGATGGCAAAACCGTGGCTGTAATAGAGAGCTTTACCCTTGGTAAGGAAAGGCTTGATCTTTGGCCACTGTGCGATCTGGCCGGCATCAGAAAGCAACATGGCAATGATGGAGCCTTTCTCTGCAGCCTCTTCGATGGAGAACAGTGTCTTGCCAGGAACCCAGCCATCAGCTACGGCTTTGTCGTAGCTACGGCCTTTGCGCTGACCAACAATGACATTGAATCCGTTATCGCGAAGATTGCCAGCCTGGCCCGGCCCCTGAATACCATAGCCAATGACTGCAATCGTTTCCTTTTTCAATACCTCACGAGCTTTCTCTAATGTGAACTCCTCTCTTGTGACGATGTTCTCTTCTACGCCACCAAAATTCATTTTCGGCATAACAAAAATACTTTTAATATAACGTGTTAACTCTATTTCTTATTATTGTTGTATTATTCTTAACGGGTGCAAAGGTAATAGTTTTGTATTTAACAAGCAAATTTTTCTTTCAATCTTTTACAAATTTAACCTTGCACCTTACAATCTCTATCTCTTTATCTTCTTCTCGAACTATTCTTACAACAAATTCGTCGGCTTCTACTTCTTCCTTAAAAAGTAATAATTGGTCACCCGCATGAGCCTCAGCGATATATGCGATGTCAATCCTTCTTAATTGATGGGTTCTATAATAAACGAGGCTGAATAGGTCGAGTATGTGGTCTATATATCTCACAGAATTGACGTGACCGTTAATATCTACATCATTATAATGGGTGTCGACCTTTCTGGCGAATGGCATGTCATGGCCTATTACCACTCTTGATGGTACGACAATGGGGCAAGACTCCTCAGTCTCAATGTAGTTGAGGATTATTCCGTTTTTTATGGAGATGATATCGGTTGGCTGCCGTGTATTGGTGTCGATCATTGCCCAAATGCTCTTTCCGTAGGCAAAGGCCTTTTGGCCATCAGGGCTGGTAACGGCAAAGTTTCGGCTTGTGAAAAACTTTTTGGCGGCTTCCACCCATGTCTTCACGGCTACCTTATCGTATGCAAAGGGCATTTCAAGAATTTCGATGGCAAAGCGTGAAAGTACCCACGTTTTGTGACTGACATTCAGCTCTGCCACTCCATACCCCCGCTCGGTGCTATGATAGTCAGCGGCATTGAGCATCCCATTACCAAGATGACCGGGGAAGAGTCGATTAGTAAAATCGCAGTGGAACGGCTCTATCTGAAAATCGTAGCGACCGACTCTTGGCAATTGGCTATTCTCCATGCTCCTCAAGATATTTGTTAATGGGCTCCTCCAAGCTTCTTGTAACGGCAATACGTCCCGAACGGGTATATTGCAATAGACAATTATAGCTGTTGAGCTTTGAGTAGAGGTCGGCGATATCATCTGTTAATCCCGCAAGCAGTACGGTTGCATAGGTAGGATTAACCTCCATCATGCGGGCATTATGTCTTCGAATGGTGCGGGAGACCTCGGGATTGTCGAGAAGCACAGGTGTTGAAATTTTATAGAGTGCCACTTCGTGGATGAAGATCTCATCATCGGTATAGAAATCCGCTTTGATGACATTGATTTTCTTTTCTATTTGTTTTTTGATCTTCAGAATCTGGTCGGGGTCACTCCAGCATGTAATCGTATACTTATGTATGCCTTCAATACTGGACGCCGACACGTTTAAGCTTTCTATATTCACTTGGCGGCGAGTGAAAACACTGGTGATCTCGTTCAAGATACCTGCAACGTTTTCACTGTAAACCAATAATGTATAAAAGTTGTTTTCCATTGATTATTGCAATTTAACCACTCAACCTTAAATGTCAAGATGCAACTGCATCTCATCTACTGAACTACCTGGAGTCACCATTGGTGTGACATTTTCCTCTTCCTTTACGGCACATTCAAGAATGAATGGCCCCTCTGTTGTGACCATCCTTTCTACTTTCTCCTTTAGATCCTCACGATTGACGATTACATCGTAATTGATACCGTAGCCTTCCGCTATTTTTTCATAGAGGGGATTGAGCATATAAGTGAATGAGCGCCGGTGATTATACATCAGATCCTGCCATTGACGCACATTCCCCAAGTAATGGTTATTCAAAAGAATAATTTTTACGGGTGCTTGTTGCTCCATAATGGTGCCTAATTCCTCAATGCACATTTGGAAACTTCCATCTCCTGTGAAAAGTACGACAGTTCGATCTGGCGCACCGAATGTAGCGCCAATAGCAGCCGGCAGACCAAAGCCCATTGTGCCAAAGCCACCACTACTGACGACGCTGTGCTCTTTCTTAAACTTGAAATAACGGCAAGAGAACATCTGATGAAGTCCGACATCATTGCACATCACGGCTTCTCCATGGGTTGCCTCGGCCACGGCATTGATGACCTCACCCATGAGCAGGGGACCTTCCTTCGGGCGGACTGAGGGATCAATGACTTCACGCTTTTCTTCCTCGTAGAGAGGCTTAAAGGAGTCTATCCATCTCTTATGGTCGTTTGGTCGAAGTAAAGCTGTAATTTTGCTCAGACTATCTTTACAGTCACCAATTACGGCGACATCCGTTTTTACATTCTTGTCAATCTCCGCGGGGTCAATGTCGAGATGAATGATTTTAGCCTGTTTGGCATACTTGTCGAGACGGCCTGTGACGCGGTCAGAAAAGCGCATGCCGATGGCAATAAGTACATCACATTCCTGTTGTTTAATATTAGGAGCATAATTGCCGTGCATACCAAGCATACCCATATTGAGTGGGTGATCAGAAGGCAGTGCGGAAAGTCCCAACAGTGTGCGGGCGGCAGGGATGTCTGCTTTTTCCAAAAAGGTCAAGAGCTCTTCCTGAGCTTTGCCAATCTCCACGCCATGTCCCACTAACGCAAAGGGCTTCTTAGAATGATTGATGAGCTCTGCTGCAACCTTCACAGCATCATCATTGACTTTTGGATAAGGGTTGTAAGATCGGACCGCATCGGCTTTCCCAGGCATCCATCTTGCTTTACCCACTTGTGCATTACGTGGAAAATCGAGCACTACAGGCCCGGGCCTACCGCTTTTTGCAATATAAAATGCTCTGTTGACAGCCCATGCCACATCCTCAGGACGCCGAATTTGATAACTCCATTTCGTGATAGGCTGCGCCATATCCACAAGGTCAACCTCTTGAAAAGCATCTGTACCAAGAGCCTTCACTCCGACTTGTCCTGCAATGACAACGATAGGTATCGAATCCATCATGGCATCGGCAACTCCTGTCAATGTGTTCGTTGCTCCAGGACCAGAGGTTACGATAGCCACACCAACTTCACCGCTCACACGTGCATAGCCTTCAGCGGCATGCGCGGCTCCTTGCTCGTGTCTTACCAGCACGTGTGTAAACCATGGGTCTTTCTTGTGGGTATAGGTATAAAGTGCATCATAAACTGGCATAATAGCGCCTCCTGGATACCCAAAGACAGTTTTCACGTTTTCTTGGTAGAGGGCGCGCATTAGGATCTCTGCTCCGCTGACCTCTTCTCCGATTTTGACGCCTGCCCATGGTGCTAAGGGTTCATTCGTATTTCTTTTCTGCATGGTTTTCTTTTCTTCAGTCTATTAATCTTACGCCACCTTTATCAGCAGAACTGACACTTTGTGCATAGGCGCGCAAAGCCTTGCTAACAACTCTATTACGCTTCAGCGGTTGCTGAGGTCGCGCAGCAAGTTCTTCTTCCGACAGTTTCACATTGATGGAGCGGCTGGGTATATCAATCACAATGATATCGCCATCTTTGATCTTACCGATATTTCCACCTGCTGCAGCTTCTGGTGAGATATGTCCAATGCTCAGTCCACTTGTACCGCCTGAGAAACGCCCATCGGTGATCAGTGCACACTTCTTGCCAAGGTGACGGCTTTTTATATAAGAGGTAGGGTAGAGCATCTCCTGCATTCCAGGACCGCCTTTAGGACCTTCATGTGTAATGACAACGCAGTCACCACTGTTTACTTTTCCTCCGAGAATACCGTCACACGCGTCTTCCTGGGAGTCGAACACAACAGCCGGTCCTTCGAAATGCCAAAGCTCGGATGCAACTCCGGCCGTCTTGACAACACATCCATTATGAGCAATGTTTCCAAACAGCACAGCCAGTCCTCCATCCTTGGTGTATGCATGTTCAAGGTCGCGAATACAACCGTTCTTCCGATCGGTGTCAAGACTTTCCCATTGTTCATTTTGAGACCCCATCTCTGTTGAAAAGCGACGGCCTGGAGCACTGTGGTAAATGCGGGATGCCTCGGGGTCGATGGACTTCCCCGTGATGTCGAATTGTCGCATCTCTTCTTCCAGAGTAGTGCCATCCACTCTCTTCACCGATCCATCTATGAGTCCACCCTTATTGAGCTCATTCAAGATGCCAAGGATACCACCTGCGCGATTGCATTCCTGGACACTGTATTTCTGAGTGTTAGGAGCCAACTTACAAATGCAAGGCACCTTACGACTCAAAGTATCAATATCACTCATTTTGAAATCGACGCCGCCTTCCTGAGCGACAGCAATTAAGTGGAGGACTGTATTGGTACTACCACCCATAGCAATATCGAGGGTCATTGCATTGATGAAAGCTTCACGGGTTGCAATGTTGCGTGGCAATACGCTTTCGTCACCATCTTTGTAATAGGCAAAAGCGTTTTTCACAATCTGTCTTGCAGCATCTTTGAATAGCTGGATCCGGTTCTTGTGTGTTGCCAGAATGGTGCCATTCCCCGGGAGAGCGAGGCCTATGGCCTCTGTAAGCGAATTCATGGAGTTTGCTGTGAACATCCCTGAACAGCAGCCACAGCCAGGACAAGCGGTTTGTTCAATTCGTTCCAAGTCGTCATCGCTGACAGTCTTATCGGCTCCGGCTATCATTGCTGTGATAAGGTCTGCGTTTTCTCCTTTCCATCGACCGGCTTCCATAGGACCTCCAGAGCAGAAGATGGTTGGAATATTCAGGCGCATGCTTGCTATAAGCATACCAGGTGTAACCTTGTCGCAATTGGAGATGCAAATCATGGCATCTGCCTTATGCGCATTTACCATATATTCAACCGAGTCGGCAATGATGTCGCGGGAGGGTAATGAATAGAGCATTCCGTCATGCCCCATTGCAATGCCGTCGTCAACCGCTATCGTATTGAATTCTGCTGCATAGCATCCCATTGACTCGATTTCCTTTTTCACGATTTGCCCTATTTCGTGCAAATGAGTGTGGCCCGGAACAAATTGAGTGAAACTGTTAACAATTGCTATAATAGGCTTTCCGAACTGTTCATGCTTCATACCGGCAGCGACCCAAAGGGCTCGAGCCCCCGCCATCCGGCGTCCTTCCGTGCATATGGCACTTCTCAATTGGTGCTTCATGATTGATGTGTATGTTATAATTTTAAATGCAAAGATACACACTTTTATTCAGTTTGCAAGTAATTAATGGAATATATTCTGAAATTATTGTTGTCCGCTAAATTAGTCCGCTAAATTAGAATTGATGAATTCGAAAGAAAAAAATCCCGCCAGTCTATAACAGACTAACGGGATATTAAGTATATCTTTCTTTATGGGTTGATTACCTGTAGAACTCGTGTTTTGCCGCAGCGAGTGTATTTTTCATCAGTGAACAAATGGTCATGGGTCCAACACCACCAGGTACTGGCGTAATAAATGAGCATTTTGGCGCAACTTCATCAAACTTCACATCTCCATTGAGTCTCCACCCGCGCTGACGTGTCGCGTCTGTTACTCGTGTTGTTCCCACGTCGATGATGGCAGCTCCATCTTTCACCATGTCGGCAGTCACAAAATCTGGTTGTCCGATGGCTGCAATAATGATATCAGCTTCGCGACATTCTTGCTTTAAGGTCTTGGAATGAGAATGGCAAATGGTAACAGTAGCGTCTCCGTATTGTTTTTGCATCATGAGCTGTGCCATAGGTTTGCCCACAATATTGCTTCTCCCCAGAATAACGCATTTTTTGCCGGAGGTCTCAATCTGGTAATGCTGAAGAAGTGTGAGGATTCCTAATGGCGTAGCAGAGATAAAGCAGGGCAGTCCGATGGCCATTCGTCCAACATTGATAGGATGAAAACCATCAACGTCTTTTTTATAGTCAATAGCCATGATGATTTTCTGCTCGTCTATATGTTTAGGAAGGGGAAGCTGAACGATAAAGCCGTCAATGTTGTGGTCTTTATTAAGTCGGCCCACGCAGTTGAGAAGCTCGTTTTCGCTGACGTTGTCCTCATACCGAATAAGTGTTGACAGAAATCCACATTGTTCGCAAGCGATGACTTTATTTTTTACATAAGTCTCGGATCCACCGTCATGTCCGACAAGCACTGCGGCAAGATGGGGCCGTTTTCTACCGGCATCGATCATCTCTTTCACCTCTTGGGCTATCTGCTGCTTGATTGCAGTTGCAGTTGCCTTTCCGTTTATCAGTTGATAGCTCATACTACATTCTAACTACTATCGTCATTTATGCCCTCTACTTCAACGTTGGCATATTATGCATCATCTGTCTCATACCGCTGCCAGTTACCATCTTCATCATCTTACGTGTTTGGTCGAACTGCTTGATAAGTCTGTTAACCTCTTGAATAGTTGTACCCGATCCTTTGGCAATACGCAATTTACGGCTTTGATTGAGAATTTCAGGATTGGTACGCTCTTGAGGTGTCATGGAGCGGATAATAGCCTCAATGCCATTAAAAGCATTATTGTCAATGTCCACATTCTTAATAGCTTTGCCTACTCCGGGGATCATCGAAGCGAGATCTTTGATGTTGCCCATTTTTTTGATTTGCTCAATCTGTTTGAGAAAGTCGTTAAAGTCGAATTTGTTTTTTTGTATTTTCTTCTGTAATCGTTTGGCCTCTTCTTCATCAAACTGCTCTTGTGCACGCTCCACGAGAGAAACTACGTCACCCATACCAAGAATACGGTCGGCCATACGATCGGGATGGAAAACATCAATGGCTTCCATCTTTTCTCCAGTTCCGATGAACTTGATGGGCTTGGTAACCACGGTACGGATGGAAAGTGCCGCGCCGCCTCTGGTGTCGCCATCGAGTTTGGTGAGCACTACACCGTCGAAATCGAGGCGGTCATTGAACTCTTTGGCAGTATTAACGGCATCTTGACCAGTCATGGAATCGACCACAAAGAGCGTCTCATCGGGATGGATATGATTCTTAAGTGAAGAGATCTCGTTCATCATCTGCTCATCAACAGCCAATCGGCCGGCGGTATCGATGATGACTACATCATGCCCTTTCATCTTGGCTTCCTGAAGAGCATGATCTGCAATCTCATTGACATTCTTATTATCGGGTTCACTATATACAGAGACACTAACACCCTCGCCTACAACTTTCAACTGGTCAATAGCAGCAGGACGGTAGATGTCACAAGCAACGAGCAATGGATTTTTGTGCTGCTTGTTTTTAAGCAAGTTAGCGAGCTTACCGCTAAAGGTAGTTTTACCCGATCCCTGCAGACCCGACATTAATATGACAGACGGTCTGCTATTCAGATGGAGCTCAGCAGCCTCACCTCCCATCAATCTCGCCAGTTCATCGTGAACTATCTTCACCATGAGTTGGCCTGGTTTGATGGCAGTAAGCACATTCATTCCCAAGGCTTTTTCCTTTACAGTATCCGTGAAATCCTTTGCCACCTTATAGTTGACATCGGCATCCAGAAGTGCGCGGCGTACATCTTTTAGGGTCGCCGCAACATTGAGTTCTGTTATCTTTCCTTCACCTTTAAGTATCTTAAAAGAACGTTCAAGGCGGTCTGTTAAATTCTCAAACATTTTCTCTTATAACTAATTTTCTGCAAAGGTAACCAATAATTTGCGAAAGGGGAAATAAAAATGAATTTTATGATTAACCTTGTTCTGCTAAGTGCTTCCTGATTTTTGTCAGGTATGCTTCCATGGCAACCGAGTCCTTATTGTCAATAATTTGAAGGAGTTCTTTCAACTCAGTCCGGATTTGTGCGACTTGATCATGCGTATAAGGATTGAAAAGAATCTCCTGTAGTAGATAATTGTCTTCAGACAATACTCCGCGAGCAATATTCATATGACGTTTGAAGGTAGTGCCCGGCGCATCCTGGTGCTTCATGACGGCGGCAAAGACGAATGTGGAGACGAAAGGGATACTCAACGAGTATGCCACAGTACGGTCATGCTCTTCAAAAGTATATTCATAGATGTGGAGCCCCAGACGCTGATAGAGATCCTTAAAGAAAATGCGCCCCATATAGTCTCCTTCACTGATAATGATAGCGTTCTCTTCTGAAAGTTGGTTAAGATTGGCAAAAGTAGGGCCGAACATAGGGTGTGTTGACACATAGGGGTGTCCACTCTTTTCATAGTAGTCTTTTAAGTCTGTCTTAACCGATGCAATGTCTGAGATGATGCAATCTTTGGGCAGATAAGGCATAATTTCGTCGAAAGCCGGTTTTGTGAACTTTACCGTGACGGCATTGATAACGAGTTCGGGAGCGAAAGCCTTTACTTCATCCATCGAAGTGAAGCGCTGACAGTTATAGGTGAAGCGCATTCGTTTGGGGTCACGCTCCACTACTGCTACTTCGTGATCAAAACTTAACAGGTCTATAAAGAAGGAGCCCATTTTTCCGGCTCCCATAATCAGGATTCTCATATTGTTAAGTACTTGATCATTTTATTCATTGACGATTTGTAATTGTTGTCGAACACTCTCTTCATGAATCAGTTCAAACATATGGGCTGCGAATTCAGGAGCCATACCGCAGAGAGATGCTTGCGCGCCACGTTTCTCAAGAATCTCTCCATAACGATTTGCCTGAAGTACGGTCATGTTATGCTCTTTCTTGAATGTGCCAATCTCGCGGCATACGCGGAAACGCTTCGCAAGGAGGTCCATGAGTTGATTATCAATCTCATCGATTTGAGAGCGTAACTGCCTAATTCCTTCTGTAGTGGTATGCTCACTTCTAACCACCAGCAGGCTTAGAATATAATCCAGAATATCAGGTGTCACTTGTTGTTTGGCATCACTCCATGCACTGTCAGGGTCGCAGTGGCTTTCAACAATAAGTCCGTCGAACCCCAAATCCATTGCCTGTTGACAAAGAGGGGCGATGAGGTCTCGCCTGCCGCCGATATGGCTTGGATCACAAAGAATGGGAAGGTTAGGAACACGGCGATGCAACTCTATGGGTATCTGCCACATGGGGAGGTTACGGTAAATCTTTTTGTCGTAGCTTGAGAACCCACGGTGAATGGCACCAAGTCTTTTTATACCGGCTTGATTAATTCTCTGCATGGCGCCGATCCAAAGTTCAAGGTCGGGATTGACGGGATTTTTCACGAGCACAGGGCCTTCGAAGCCTTTGAGGCTGTCTGCAAGTTCTTGTATTGCAAAAGGATTGGCGGTGGTGCGTGCTCCCACCCATAAGATATCTACGCCGTACTTGCAAGCCAGCTTTACATGTTCGGGTGTTGCTACTTCTGTGGCAATGAGCATTCCTGTCTCCTTCTTTACTTCCTGAAGCCAGGGAAGAGCTTTCTCGCCGTTTCCTTCGAAGCCTCCTGGTTTCGTGCGTGGCTTCCATACTCCAGCTCGAAACATATGGCATCCTTTTGTAGCAAGGTTCCGGGCGGTAGTCATAACTTGCTCTTCTGTCTCGGCTGAGCAAGGACCTGCTATGATTAAAGGGCGGTCACCGCCATTGTCTGACGGCAAGTTAAGGGATTCAAGTTCCAATTCCATAATAAAATATAATTAATCATTAAGTGTTTTTTATGTATTACTTGTTATAGTTTACTTTTGTTATTCTCTCAAGCGCTTCTCTCATCTTCTCATCTTTTGCGCAGAGGCTGATACGAATATAACGCTTCCCGTTGTTCCCAAATATGAATCCTGGTGTGATGAATACGCGAGCTTCGTGGAGGACAGCTTCCGTTAGATCTTCTACATTGGCGTATTTCTCAGGAATCTTTCCCCAAAGGAACATACCTACTTGTGAGGGATCAAATGTACATCCAAGCACTCTCATTATCTCCTCGGCAATCAGACGGCGCCGACGATAGTTTTCAATATTGTTTTCCCGATGCCATTCAGGAGTATTGGTGTTATAAGCTTCAGCGGCTGCAAGCTGTATGCCCCTAAAGGAGCCGTTTTCAATGTTACTTTGTATTTTGAACATCCAGGAGATGTGTTCTTTGTTTCCTATCATCATTGCCACGCGCCATCCAGGCATATTATGGCTTTTTGACATGGAGTTGAGCTCAATACAGTAGTCCTTAGCATCAGGAATCTGCATAATGCTCAGTGGATGTTCGTTTAGAATGAGAGAGTAAGGGTTATCATTGACGACAAGGATATCGTGTTTCTTGGCAAAAACCACGAGCTTCTCCAATGTTTCTATGCGGGTGTCTCCTCCTGTCGGCATGTTGGGATAATTGGTCCACATTACTTTCACGCCTTTAAGATCCATACGTTCCAATTGTTCAAAATCGGGTTGCCAGCCATTGTCCTCTCTTAAATCATAATTGACGATTTGAGTGCCGAATATTTTATTAATGGCAGTATAGGTAGGATAACCTGGGTCAGGAATGAGTACCTTGTCTCCGGGATTACAGAAGGCGAGCGTAACATACATGATTCCTTCCTTTGATCCTATGATAGGTTGTATCTCCGTCATAGGATCCAGGTGGACATCATAGGTGCGCTCATAAAAACCGGCCATAGCTTGACGTAATTCCGGCAGCCCGCTTGTTGGCTGGTAGCCGTGGGCATGTGGATTGTGTGCCACCTCACATAGTTTGTCAATCGTCTGTTTTGACGGTGGCATGTCAGGTGAGCCAATGGCAAGTGAGATGATATCCTGTCCTTGTGCATTGAGACGAGCCACTTCTTTTAGTTTGCGGCTAAAATAGTATTCTTGAATGTCGTTAACTCTTGATGCTGGTTTCATATCTTATGCTGCTTTATATTCTCCAAGGATTTTGATGGATTTGACAAGTGGGGTAATGGCGTCAATCGACTGTCGGTAACGGATGAGGTCCGTGTAAGTTACGTCAACGTAGAACATGTATTCCCACTCATGACCGATTACGGGGAGTGACTGGATCTTAGTGAGGTTGATGTCATAGAAACTGAGGATGGTCAGCACCTTTGAAAGCGAGCCTTCCGTATGGGGTAGGGTGAAGACAACAGTTGATTTATCGACATCATTTAGAGGACGTAGGTAGTCTGCTTTTCGTGGGTCTGTGGTGATGAGAAATCTTGTGAAGTTGTGCTTATTGTCTTCGATATGATCCTCCAGAATTTTCAACCCATACATCTTGGCAGCCTCAGCATGGCAGATAGCCGCCCATCCGTGGCACTGGTGTTCATGGATGTATTTCGCACTTCCTGCGGTGTCTTCTGCCTCTACGATTTTTAGCTCCACATGGGTTGAAAGATATTCACGGCATTGCATAAGTGCTACAGGATGGGAGTGTACCTCATGTATCGTCGTCCAGTCATCGTCTGGAAGGCAGCAGATGCAGTGGGTAATGTGTAGTTTATGTTCACCAACTATGGTTGTACCGCTGTCGCGGAGCAACTCATAATTGTGAAGTAACGATCCGGCAATGGTATTTTCAATGGCAAGTAAGCTTATGACTGTAGGATCTTGATGGACGTTGGCAAAAACTTGCTCGAAGGTATCACAGCAAATGAGTTGTACCTGCTCATTGTGGAAATACTCGTGTGCCGCAATGTCATGAAACGATCCTTGTATGCCCTGAATGGCGATTCTTTTCATCTGATTTATTATTGTCTGTTTTTTGTTCGTATTGCTAAAACAAACGTCCCACTCCATATTGTTTATGAAGCGGGACTTTGTATGCAACCTCCTTGGAGGTGTCGTATCTCTTGAGTCTTAAGTTGGAATCTACACGCAACTTCCCGCTTCACAATTTCTTGTAAAGTAAAAGTAATAATAGGAATATGTTGTGAAGAATCTCATAATATCGACTTTTCTATTTTTTATTGAATGACTTATTCTTGTTAAATCATTGGCAAAATTATAGTTTTTATTTAAAACATGCAAGAAAAATGATGAAAAAATTATCATTATAGCTAATTTTGCAGCAAGAGTAGTTTTAATGACATGAAGGTACACATTATAATATATAGTATTTTTTCTTTTCTTGTGACGTCAATGGATGCCAGTGCCCAAAGCGACCGACACATCTTTAGGACATCTTCTCCGGTGAGGTTCATCCCTGGCAGTGCATTGTTACAAACGAATCCCACAACGGGGATGTCATTCCAAAATGTAGGTTCACCTTTTATGGAAACTCCTGTAGGGTTTAAGCAGAGGGAGGATGAAACTCAGACAGCAGATTATAACACCGATATAAGTAAATGTGATAGCGAAGAAAGTAAACCCAAAGGACAGCTTCATGGAAGTGTGGAACTCAGTGTTATGGCCGGTTTTGGGAAAAATGCTCCCAAGGGCACAGGCTTCTCGCAGAATATCAATCTTGATTATACTACTCCTGTCGGGAAACGTGGTTGGCTTACTGCTGGCGGATATATAAATCATCTTAACTGGAGTGGTATGAATCTTACTTCTGCGGGCGTCTATGGTGAGTTGGGCTATCAGCTCAACGATCAGTGGTCTGCGTATGTCTATGGTCAAAAATCACTCGTAAATAGTGGGAGCTATGGTTATGCCTATCCTTATGTTGGCTATGGTAGCGGAGGGTTAGGGTACTACAGCTATCCTGCCTATAATCCTTATGCTGATCGTCTTGGTGCAGCTCTCCGTTGGACTCCGAACAAGAACTTCATGTTGCAAATATCCGTCGAAAAAGACTGGATGCCCAAGCGGGACAATGTCTATTTCCGACGGTATGATTATCAGCGATGATCTTTTCTTATTAGTTTTTAATGAGCTTGAGACGCAATGAGTTGAGGACTACGCTGACGCTGGAAAAAGCCATCAGTGCAGATCCCCACATTGGGGTCAGCTGAAGAGGAGGATCGTTGTAGAAGAGATAGAGCACACCTGCGGCCAAGGGAATACAAATAATATTGTAGATGAATGCCCAGAAGAGGTTCTCCCAAATCATGTGTGTAGTTTTCTTGCTGAGTGAGAAGCTAAAAGGCAGCGCTCGCAAGTCATCAGTCATCAGGGTCACTTGGGCTACGTCCATAGCTATGTCAGTGCCTGTGCCGATAGCAATGGACACATCGGCAAGTGCCAATGCTTGCGTGTCATTGATACCATCGCCAATCATCGCTACGGTTTTACCTTCCGCTTTCAGTTTCCTGACAATATTCTCTTTGTCCTGTGGTATGCATTTTGACTGATAATGTTTGATGCCTGCCTTTTCAGCCCAGTATTTAGCAGCCTCTTCTTTATCACCACTCATCATCCACACCTCAATTCCCCGTTGCTGCAGCTCTTTCATGGCAATGGAAGCATATGGTTTCAGCTTCTCACGCTCTTCAAGTGGTAGGTTATCAGCCTTTGTGAAGTCCACTTTTTGGTTTGGGATAGTCAGAGTACCTGTTTTATCCGTTACTAAGACATTTACCTTGCGCATGCGCTCAAGAGCGGTAGCATCCTTAATCAGTATATGTTGCTCAGCCGCCTTCCCGATACCTACCATCAAGGCGGTGGGGGTGGCGAGACCCATTGCGCATGGGCAGGCAATCACCAAAACGGTCACTGCTGATACGATAGCCTTTGGTAAGAGAGTCAATCCTCCAAGCCAGAGCCACATCAGCAAGGTAATCAAGGCTAATGCAGTGACTGTGGGCACAAAAACCATGACAGCTTTGTCAACGATACGTTGTACAGGTGCTTTGGATCCTTCTGCTTCCTGTACCATGCGTATGATATGGGCAAGGGCCGTATTTTCGCCTACTTGCCGTGCACGCATGCGGAACTTGCCTTGTGAAGGGATTGTGCCGGCTAGTACTTTCGCCCCTTTTTTCTTTTCTGCCGGAGTAGGCTCGCCAGTGATCATGCTCTCGTCTACATAGGCTGCATCAGCCGTCATAAAGCTCTCTGCCGAAATGACCTCACCGTCGACAGGTACTTTCTCACCAGGACGTACCTCAAGGATATCCCCTACATCAATGGTAGAGATGGGTACCTCGCGTACCTCACCGTCTTCAATGATATGAGCGGTTTTGGGAGCCATTCCCATGAGCTGGCGTATACTTTTTGCCGTACTGTCTTTCGCTTTTTCTTCCAATAACCTTCCTGTAAGCACAAAGGTGATGATCATGCCACAGGAGTCAAAATACGTAAGGGAGGTATCTCCCCAGAAAGTATTCCACACGGAGAAGACAAAGGCTATGGCCGTCGACAGAGCTACAAGTGTGTCCATATTGGCGGTGCCATGGCACAATTGGCGTATGGCAGTCTGATAGAAATGCCCGCCACAGAAAACCATGTTGGCAAGGGCTATCAATAACCCTGCCTGATTGGACATATTGCTCCCGCCTAAGGAAATCCAGTGCATATTAACAGTCATTCCGACGATGGAGAGTACCCATGAAAGAATAGTCTTGCGGACAAGGATGGTATAGGTGCGTTTTTGTATTTCCTCTACAGACCGGTCTTTTTCTATGACAAGATCGTATCCAATCCCATTGATTTCCTTTTTCATGGTCTCCAAAGAGATCTTCTCTGGGTTGAAGTCAACCAATGCGGACCTACCAGCAAGGCTCACTGCCGCGTGACTGATACCCGGCAGCGAGTTGAGCTTCTTCTCAACGTTGGCAGAGCATGATGCGCATGCCATGCCAACGACAGGTATGGTTTGTTTCATTCAATTTTCCCTTTTTACAGCTCCATCTCATAGTGTCCGGCTGCATCGATTGCATCTTTCATCTGTGCTGGAGTTACTTGTGTGTCATCAAAATCTACGGTGACGTTGTGCTCACTGAGGGAGGCTACTGCTTGAGCCACACCATTTAGTGCGTTGAGTGCATTTTCCACATGAGTCTTACAGTGCTCGCATTTCATGCCATTGACTGTATATGTCCTTTTCATTTTGAGTATAATTTAATAATTGATTAAAAATAAATGCTTGTATCTCTTTATTAGTTACATTGCAAAGTTAGCACTTTCTTCATTAAAAAGCTTTATGGAATGATGGATGAATTTTATGATTTTCAGAAAAAAAACATATACACCTTGTATATTTTCCAACTTTTATTTTGTGTTGTAATTATTTCTAAATACCTTTGCAGCAAACTGATAATGAAAATTGATTTCATCAAAAGATAGTAGTGAATATTTTCAAGAATAATAGAAGACGACATGGATATTACAGCTTATAGACGCCTTGTAGACAGTAATTTGCGTCCGTCTACTCAGAGACTTGCTATTATGACCTATTTACTCTCACATCGTACTCATCCTACGGTAGAGGATGTCTATCAGGGTGTGGTGAAGGATGTGCCGACCTTGAGTAGAACAACCGTCTATAACACATTGCGACTCTTCTCAGAGCGTCGTGCTGCCCAGATGATCACGATCGACGATCATCATGTCTGTTATGATGGTGACATTCATCCTCACGTTCATTTTCTTTGTCGTGAGTGTGGCAGAGTCTTTGACCTGATGGACGAGAAAGCGCCAAAGCTTAAGAAGAGGTCGATCACGCGTGATGGAAATCTCATTGATGAAGCACAACTCTATTATAAAGGTGTGTGCAGGGAATGTCTTGAAAAAGAAAAGTCTAATAATAAAATTGCTTAAGTGCTTTCTAGTTGAAGCATAGGGGGGACATCATTTTCCATTTAGAAACATATTTAAATTCACCACAAATCAAATATAAAAAACATGGAACCCAGCCTCATATATCAAGCTTTCAGAGTTGGCCGGAACTATCAATATCATGCAACTGCGTACAAAGATAACTCAATTATCTTTAAATCGGAATTGTATGAATAACTTTATGGACATTCACGTGAATTCGTGTTGCCGTCATCGTCATCTCATGATGTCGGCGAATAGCCGGTTGTTCTCTTTTAAGCCGAGTGGAATCGTAGAACGGACACGTTTTAATAATAGCCAGTATTGGAAGTCATCCTGATAACAATTAGCATTCGGCGAGAATCAGACACTGTTAATGTATATTAATATATCAAGAAAACATTTGCCGAGTGATCAAGATTCATTACCTTTGCAGTCGCTTTTAAAAAAGCATCCTTTTTCGTCGGCATAGCTCAGTTGGTTAGAGTATCACCTTGACATGGTGGGGGTCCTTGGTTCGAATCCAAGTGTCGACACTTATTCATCTTCATCAATAATAAAAGATCCCGATACTTCAACATGGGGATCTTTTTTATTTTATATCTCCATTCGAGTCTACGACTCCACTTTGAACAATGACCCCATAGGACAGACAAAACGGCAATAGGGCCGCATGACTATTGTGGAAAGTACCGCAAAAGCCACGGCGATGGCAATGACCACCCACGAAGCCGACTGGAAGATGAACGCCGAGAATGGCTCATAGTTGACCCAGTCGGCCCACACGCCCGTCCACAGACAAAGCATCAGCACCGCGAAAAGTACCTTGCGGAAACGGTTGAGCACTCTTACTGTCTTTGGACTCATCTTTATTTTATAGCGCACACACTTGCCCGAAAGTTCCTGCAGGCTACCATAGGGGCAGACATGATTGCAATAATAATTGACCTTCCCGAAAAGCGGGTAAATAAAAGCCACAATGAGCAACACCAGCGGCAGCAGCAAAGCCACGACATTCATGCCGTTGGACATATAGCCTAAAATGGCGGACCAAGACAGGAAAGAGCCACACCAGAAGCCAAGCACGGCGACATTGAGCACCTGTTGAACCGTGCGGTAGCGGCGATTCTTGACAAACAGGGGCACGATAGCCGCTAACAGGGCGACCGCCAGTCCACAGAGATTCTTCGCGCTACCGTCAAAATCGGCAAACAATGGCTTCTTTTCAGTCTGCTTGGCCGCGACCTGCAGACCAGCCCTCATGTTACCAATGATGGCGCGTGAAGAGAAAGTGGCCCCCGACACTCCGTCCACCTTCATGGACGAGGCCTCAGCGACGGTCTTGCCTCTCCAACGATTGAAGAGGGTCTTGGCACGGCCGAAAAACTCAGGCGTCTCCTTGTTGGGCAAAGCCTTGATGTCTTTCACGACGCCTTTCTGAATGGTTATCTCCAAGGGAACCGTACCACCAAACCCCGTGATGTCCTTGCCAATGGCCGCAGTGTTGATGATAATCTCACCGTCTGCAAGCCGGCTAATGGTATCGTTCTTGGACACAACCTGCTCGCTGTCAGCCCCAAACTCATGTCCCATCAACTTGCCGTCCCTGGTAAAGGATGCCACCGCCACCATGAGAAAACAAATAATGAAATTGAGAAACACACCTAAGCGGTGTTTTCCTGAACGTTTGGTCAACTGCCTATAATTTTTCATTTTACCTTGATGCTCTCTTTTTAGATGCAAAGATAAGGAATAAATACCGGATAACTCTCAATTCACGGGTTTTTCAATGAAAATTCACAGGTAAAAAGAAGATTCACTTGATGCCGGCGCGTCTACACTGTAAAGGCGATGCGTCTACACTGTAAAGGCGATGCGTCTACGGCGTAAAGGCGATGCGTCTACACTGTAAAGGCGATGCGTCTACGGCGTAAAGGCATTTCAAAATCAAAGACTATGAAACAGGTTCTGTAAATTTTGGCATAATCCTTGCTAAATGAAAAAGAAAAGTGTAAATTTGCAACGACTATTAAAAAAGAAAGGACGAATATTCATGACCAGTCAGTTTTCACCAAAAGTATCTGAAATTCTTGCCTTCAGCAGGGAAGAGGCGACACGCCTGGCCAGCAGTTCCGTCGGGCCGGAGCATCTTCTGCTCGGCATCCTCAGGGAGAAACACACACCTGTGACCGACCTGTTTCGCCAGCTAAGCATCAATATGCAGAGTGTCAAGGAGGAACTGGAGGAGAAGGTGCGGGAAGATGAGCTCAGCGAACCCATCAATACCAATGAGCTTGTACTGAACACACAGGCGAGCAACATTCTCAGGCTTGCCGTGCTTGAAGCCCGTATACAGCATACGCAATTGGTTGACGTGCAACACCTGTTGCTCGCCATTCTTCATGACCAGATGGACAACGGCGCTAAAGAAGTGCTTGAGATGAACAATCTCGACTACGATACGGCGGTCCGTATGCTCAGCAAGCCTACCGTCAAAGATGGTATCGGCCTACCCGATGAAGACGAGGAGGACTATGAGGAGGACAGCAATGCCCATAGCGAAAAACAGGGAAACAGCCGCCGACAAGCAACGGCCACACAGCCTATAGGCGGGGGAAAGACTCCCGTACTCGACAACTTCTCCACTGACCTCACCAAGGCTGCGGCTGAAGGTAAGCTCGATCCTGTGGTGGGAAGGGAGAAAGAGATTCAGCGCGTCATCGAGATTCTCGGACGCCGCAAGAAGAACAATCCCATCCTCATCGGCGAGCCCGGTGTGGGGAAGAGCGCTATTGTCGAGGGTCTGGCGCAACTCATTGCACAACACAAGACCTCTCCCATGCTCTTCAACCGGCGCGTAGTGAGCCTTGACATGACTGCCATTGTGGCAGGCACCAAGTATCGCGGACAGTTTGAAGAGCGTATCCGCGCCCTGCTCAAGGAGTTGGAGAACAATCCCAACATCATCGTCTTCATTGATGAGATACACACTATCATCGGTGCAGGATCGGCACCGGGAAGTATGGATGCCGCCAACATTATGAAACCCGCTCTGGCACGCGGTACTATCCAGTGTATCGGCGCTACGACGGTGGACGAATACCGCAACTCCATCGAGAAAGATGGAGCTCTGGAGCGACGTTTCCAAAAGGTGATGATAGAGCCAACGACTAAGGATGAGACCCTGCAGATTCTTGAAAACATCAAGGACCGCTATGAGGAGCATCATCATGTGAGCTACACAGAAGATGCGCTGAAGGAGGCTGTGCGCCTGACCGACCGATACGTCACTGACCGATTCATGCCCGACAAGGCCATCGACGTCATTGATGAGGTGGGCTCACGTGTGCATCTGAAAAACGCAAAGGTGCCACAGGAAATCACCGACAAGGAGAAAGAGATAGAGGAAATCAAGCAGAAGAAGCAGAAATCTGTCGGCAACCAGAACTTCGAGCTTGCCGCCAACTACCGTGACCGCCAGACCGAACTGGAGCAAGAGCTCCGCCTCATGCAGCAGAAATGGCAGCAAGGAGAGGCTGAGACACGACAGACTGTGACTGAAAAGGAGGTGGCCGACGTCGTCTCGATGATGACCGGCATACCCGTACAGCGCATGGCTGAAGCCGAAGGCAAGCGCCTCCGCAACATGGGCGCCGATCTCAAACAGGAGGTAATCGGACAGGACAGTGCCATTGACAAAATGGTGAAAGCCATCCAGCGCAACCGCGTGGGGCTGAAAGATCCCAATCACCCCATCGGCTCATTCATGTTTCTCGGGCCTACCGGCGTGGGCAAGACCTATCTTGCCAAGTGCCTTGCCGAGAAGATGTTCGGTGCCAAAGATGCGCTCATCCGCATCGACATGAGCGAGTACACTGAGAGTTTCAACACTTCACGGCTCATCGGCGCGCCTCCGGGCTACGTCGGCTACGAAGAAGGCGGACAGCTTACCGAACAAGTGCGCCGCCATCCTTACTCCATCGTGCTGCTCGATGAGATAGAGAAAGCCCACGGCAACGTCTTCAACCTCTTGCTGCAAGTGCTTGATGAGGGACGTCTGACCGATGGTAACGGACGATTAGTAGACTTCCGAAACACGGTCATCATTATGACTTCCAACGCCGGTACGCGCCAGCTCAAGGAGTTCAGCCGCGGGGTAGGATTCAATGCAGGCGGTATTACCAATGCTGCCAATATGGACAGCAAGGACAAACAGTATGCGCGTTCGATCATTCAGAAGAGTCTCGCCAAGCAGTTCTCGCCCGAGTTCCTTAACCGCCTCGACGAGATCATCACCTTCGACCAGCTCGATCTCGCCAGTATCAAGCAGATCATTGACATTGAGCTCAAGGGGCTTTACAAGCGTGTAGCAGGGCTTGGCTTCACCATCTCGCTCACCGACAAGGCCAAAGAGTTTGTGGCCACGAAAGGTTACGACGTGCAGTTCGGCGCCCGCCCGCTGAAACGTGCCATCCAAACCTACATCGAGGATGGTCTCTCTGAAATGATTCTCTCCGAAGAAGCCAAACAGGGCGACACCATCGTCATTGACAGGCAAGACGACAAGGATGAGCTGAGCTTCAGCATTGCTAAGTAACAGAAAAGTATCACTTATAAAAAAAAAGCGGCCATATGGCCGCTTTTTTATTGATTCATATTCCACACAAAACCTTTGGCTGTACGGATGCCATTGTCCTGAAAGTGGTTACCGGGGTTCATCTCCAAGATAGTGTCCGTGCCTTGCTGTCGGAGCAGGTCGCGCTGACGGAGGATGCAGTCATTGACTGTCGACATGATGGCCGTCTTGGAGCAATGCTCACGGTCGCCTAAGCTGAGATAGACGCGTGGGGAAAGAGACGGGTGAAGCGTGGCATAGTTGAGCCAATCTTGATACCATACCGACGGCGAGGCTGCCACAATGCCGGCAAAAGCAGCACGAGTGCCAGCCCAGAGAGCAAACAATCCCGCCAGTGAATAGCCGCCAAGAACAACGCGTGACAAATCCGACAGAGCGTTATTCTGCCATCCCAACAGCTGCATTTGCTCCTCAATCAACTTTAAGATCTCGCCAAGCGTGTTTATGGCACCTGACCCAAAAGGCACTTTCCCGAAGACAGGGGGCGCTTCCCACGGCGTGAGTTCCTCATTCCAGCGGTTGATATGCACCGCCACGAGACGGAATGGCACCGTAGAATGTGCACGGATATAACCCACCTCATTGTCCAGCTCCTCCATATCGTGGCTGTCAACAGGCTGCACAAGCAACACCTGTGGCCGCTCATCGGAAATAATTGTCGTCGTCATTTATGCTTGATGATGCCTCTTTTTTCACCTCATCTGCTTTTCATCCGACCATCAATACTGCCAGTCAGGACAGCAAACCCTATTTATTGAGCTTGAGTCCCACCTGCATTCCGTCAACAGAGCCGATGATACTGCCAAGCGATTTCAAGGCAGCATTGCCCGTAAATGAGCCGAGTGCATTGGCATATTTCAGCAGTTTAGAGGCATCCATGACGATGAGCAGGTCGCTACCGTCAAGCTGTGTAGTGCCTACAATCTGCTTGATGTCACCTTCATAGTTGAGCACCACGCTGTGGTTCTGAATAGTGTAGGTGCCCGAAGTGGCCTTTACACCGATTGACTGCGTGAACTTGCCATCCTTGTCAAACGTTATCTTCATCATGCCTTTCCGGATGCCGGCCTTGTCGAACTGTGCCTGCAACTGCTTCTCAATGGCCTGTGATGCCACCTTACCGCCAATGTTATTCAGCACGTTTTTGCTGGTGAACACCACAGCCGGCTCTACATAAGTCCAAGTGCCAATGATGCGGTCCTTCGTTGCTCCTTTTGCAGCATCGAAGATTGTAGAGAGTCCAGAGAGGATCGACCCGCTCTCGGCGCCCCCGTCTATAGCAGACATGATGCCGCCTAAGAGACCACTACCGCTGCTTTCCGATGGAGTGGAAGTCTTGGATCGTTTGGAGGGATCAACCTTCACTGGCGCTACTGTCGTGGCTGTTTCTGTCGTGGACGCTGTTGTCTTAGAGAGCACAGCCTTTCTCTTCGTTGCCTTCTTGGCCGTTTTCTTCACCGGTCTCTTCTTTGCGGGAGCCACGATGTTGACCCCCTCCACACTGGCTACGGCTTCCGCTATAGGTGTGAAAGCCAGTCCCATAGCCAATGCCATACCATAAACGATACTTGTTTTCATCTGTATGAATTAAATAAAAAATTACCGTCTTCAATTGAGCGGCAAAGTTACAAAAAAATAGTAGTAAGCTTTTAATCATTTTCTTATTTTCCGTATCTTGCCTTGAAATTAAGACATAAAATCCATTTATTAATACTCATGAAGCACCATCTCTCCGCGCTTTAAAAACATGAGAAACATGAGACACGCACCGATTTTCTGCTGAAAGTTATGGTGTGAACTCATTTTTCTTTATCAAACTGGTGTAAAATCCACAGATTTTATGTAAGTTTGCAGGCGTAATCATCCGTTATTTATCCGTTTATCCATATGGACAACTATATTGTTTCCGCAAGGAAATATCGCCCGATGACATTCTCCTCCGTGGTTGGACAAGAGGCTCTGACCACAACACTGAAGAATGCCGTGAAGTCTGGCAAGCTGGCCCACGCATATCTTTTTTGTGGGCCTCGCGGTGTAGGCAAGACCACCTGCGCACGCATCTTCGCCAAAGCCATCAATTGTGAGAATCCCACACAGGACGGTGAGGCCTGTAACGAGTGTGAGAGCTGCCGCGCTTTCAACGAAGGAAGGTCGATGAACATCTTTGAGCTCGACGCAGCAAGCAACAACTCCGTAGAGAACATCAAGACGCTCATGGAGCAGACACTCATCCCTCCACAGACAGGCAGATATAAGGTATTCATTATCGACGAGGTGCACATGCTCTCACAGGCAGCCTTCAATGCTTTCCTCAAGACGCTGGAGGAGCCGCCCGCGCACGTCATCTTTATTCTTGCCACCACAGAGAAAAACAAGATTCTACCCACCATTCTCTCGCGCTGTCAAATCTACGATTTTGAACGTATGACGGTGCCGGAAATCATCCGGCACTTAGAGATGGTCGCCGGAAAAGAGGGTATCACCTACGAGGAGGAGGCACTCAACGTCATTGCTGAGAAGGCTGACGGCGGCATGCGCGACGCGTTGTCCATCTTCGACCAGGTAGCAAGTTTCTGCCAAGGACACATCACTTATGAGAAAGTGCTGCAGGATCTCAACGTCCTTGACGCTGACAACTATTTCAAGATCATCGACCTCTCGCTTGAAAACAAGGCCGCTGACATCATGGTGCTGCTTGACAGTATCATCCAGCGCGGCTTTGACGGAAGCAATGTCATCAACGGGCTGGCCTCACACGTGCGCAACGTGATGATGGCTAAAGACGAACAGACACTCCCACTGCTTGAAGTGAGCCAAAACCAACGGCAAAAATACAAGGATCAAGCAGCGAAATGTCCCCAGACTTTCCTCTATCAGGCACTGAAAATCCTCAACGAATGCGACGTGCAATACCGCCAAAGCAGCAACAAGCGCTTACTGGTGGAGCTCACTCTCATCCGTGTGGCACAGATCACACAACCTGAAGATGAAGACGCGACCGCCGGTGGGCGTAGCCCTATGCGATTGAAATCCCTGTTTAAGAAAAACAATTTGGTGCAACCTAAACCGGCTATGCAGGTGACCGGGGCTGCACGAAGGCTCTCCACGCACACCGCTGCCCATGACGAGCCCAAGAAGGCTGACCCCAGCGACACTCCCTCAAAGCCAGAGCACAACATCACCACCGGCGCCACTATGCTAAGCGGCACCACCTTCCACTTGAAGAATATCGGCATGACTTTTGCCGACCTCAGGCGGAAACCCGAGAGGAAAGACTCTGCGGAAGCTATCACTGTGGATGAGGAACAGGCAAAAAAAGAGGAAGCCAACAAGCGGGAAGACCACTTCACTGACGATGACCTCATCCGCGAATGGACCTCCATGTGCAACCGTATGCCACAAAAATTCATTGGGTTGGCGGCACGGTTGAAAAACATTGTCCCAAGAATCACTGACTATCCAAATATAGAAGTCGTGGTGGATAACAAGCTCCTGCTGGACCAGATCAACGCCATCCGGCAAAAAATTCGGGCTACCATGCGCATCAGGTTGCACAATACGCTCATCGAATTCAACCCAAGACTCGCAAAACAGGATGAGAACGCACGCGCGCTCACCAAATTGGAGATCTTTGATGCGCTGAGAAAGAGAAATCCGGCCATAGAAAAACTGCGCGTGAGTTTAGGATTGGAGTTGAGCTAAAAAGCACAACCGTCACACGAAGACGCGCTTCAATCTCCACCAACCAAATCATCAAGAGATCGTTCGGCAACTGTTTGACGATCGTGCGGCAACTGTTTGACGATCGTGCGGCAATTGCTTGACGATCGTTCGGCAACTGCTTGACGATCGTGCGACAATTGTCGCACGATGCGTTTACGATGAAAAGATAATGAAATGGCTGTTTCCGCCGTGTTTAAATGAGCGGCATGCCAAGACGGGCGCACTCCTCACGCATCTCCTCCGGCCAGATACTGGCCTGGATTTCGCCGATATGTGCCTTATGAAGCATAATCATACAGAGACGGCTCTGCCCTATTCCACCACCGATGCTCAAAGGCAATTTGCCGCTGAGCAGCTGCTGGTGGAAATAAAGCTTCTCTCTTGCCTCCTGATGCTCGATTTCCAACTGCCGGATCAAGCTCTCCTGGTCGACACGTATACCCATCGAACTGAGCTCGAACGAACGGTCAAGGACAGGATACCAGATCAGGATATCACCATTGAGACCTACCTTGCCATTCTCAGCTACCGTCGACCAGTCATCATAATCAGGGGCGCGTCCGTCGTGCTTTTTTCCATCGGAGAGTTTTCCCCCAATGCCTTCTACAAACACGGCTCCATATTTCTTGCAGATGGCATCCTCACGCTCATGGGGTGTCAGGTCGGGATACATGTCAAGCAAGTCCTGTGAGTGGATAAAATGGATTTGGCGGGGCAGGAAAGGCTTGAGTTGTGGGAAGGTCTCACATGCAAGAAACTCCGTGCGGAGGATCGCAGCATAGATGCGGCGCACCACGTCTTCAAGGAAGGCAAGTGTACGCTCCTCACGTGTGATGACCGCTTCCCAGTCCCATTGGTCCACGTAAAGCGAATGCAGGTTGTCAAGCTCTTCGTCGGCCCGAATGGCATTCATATCTGTGTAGATGCCAAAGCCCGGCTCCACACCAAACTTGGCAAGGGTAAGCCGTTTCCATTTAGCTAACGAATGGACCACCTCTGCCTTGGCCTCTCCCATGTCTTTGATGGGGAAGGTAACCGGTCGCTCCACGCCATTAAGGTCATCGTTGATACCCAGCCCCTGCAGCACGAAAAGCGGTGCCGTAGCACGGCTTAGTCGCAGCTCGGTGGAGAGATTCTGCTGGAAAAATTCCTTAATCAGTTTGATTCCCTGCTCCGTCTGGCGTCGGTCAAGGAGCGTTTGATAGCCCGAAGGCTTAATGATTTGACTCATATGTCGAAGAATTTGAAGTTATCTGGCTACAGTTTCCAAATAGTTCGACAAAGTTACAGAATTATTATTAAAACGCAAGCAATATCTGATATTTATTTCCTTATTAACACAAAGTTTGGTGAAAAACAATCAACTTGCTATTATAACTGTACTCAAATGATGCTATTAAAGGACTATGGTGTAATGACACATTGCCCTTACGCCGTAAAGGCGTCGCGAAGATGGAGGTACTGTTAATCAGTGAGTTTGCAAAGCCATAGCAAGCTTCTCCAAACCCGACTGGATATATGCCTTGGGCGAACCGATGTTGAGCCGCATGAAGCCCTCGCCACCAGGGCCGAACATCTCGCCATCGTTGAGAGCAAGGTGAGCTTTATCGATGAAGAGGCCGAGCAGCTGCTTATGGTCAAGATGAAGATCGCGACAGTTGAGCCACACTAAGAAGCTGGCTTCGGGGCGGATGGGCCTGATCTGCGGCATGTGTTCACGGCAAAAGTCCTCCACAAAGCACACGTTGCTCTCCACCGCCTCCAACATCTGCCGGCGCCATTCCTCGCCCTTACGGTAAGCAGTGACGGTGGCGATATGGGCGAAGATGTGTGCCTCATCAAGCTCATTGGCCTTCAGCCAGCCAAAGAAGCGCTTACGAAGGTCGGGATTGGGGACGATAGCATGCGACGACACAATACCGGCAATGTTGAAAGTCTTGGTGGGTGCCTGCATGGTGATACTGATTTCGGCAGCCCGCCCCGACACGGAGGCGAAGGGAATGTGCTTGTGGCCGAAGAGCGCCATGTCGCAATGAATCTCATCGCTGACAACGATCAGGTGATGGTCGTAACAGAAATCGGCCAGCCGCACGAGGGTCTCACGGTCCCAGCAGATGCCGCCGGGGTTATGAGGATTGCAGAGAATGAGCACACGGCACTTGTCGTCACACACCCGCTTCAGACCTTCAAAGTCCATCTCATAGTAGTCGCCGGCCTCGGTATGCGCCCTGTCAAGAGCCTCCTTCCGGACTTTCAGCGGATTCCACACCACCTCGCGCTGGTTGGCCCGCGGCACAAGGAAGAAAGGATGATAGACAGGCGGCATGACGATCACTTTCTCATCGGGCTTGCAGAAAAGATTACAGATGATGCCGATACCCTTGACGATACCCGGAATGAAACTGATCCATTCGGGCCGGATTTCCCACTGATGATGCGCGCGCACCCAGTCGATGATGGCAGGGCGATAATCAGCGGGCTCAACAGTATAGCCCAGAATGGGATGTTCCAGACGCTTGCGCATGGCCGCGATGATGTCGGGCAGGACCGGAAAATCCATGTCGGCAACCCACATGGGCTGCAGATCGTCGCGCCCCCACCGTGGCAAGAGCGCCTCGTGCATGAGATCGCCACTGCCTTTGCGCTCAATGACTGTAGAGAAGTCGTATTTCATGATACAAATGTAAATCCTTAAGACAAAGCCTGGCGGATGTCCTCAAAGATGTCGTCGACGTCTTCCAGACCGACACTCAGGCGGATGGTGGTGTCGAGAACGTCCATACCGGCCTTCTCCTCAGGAGTGAAGTTACCGAAGATGGTGGAGTAAGGATGAATGGCAAGGGTGCGGTTGTCGAAGAGATTGGTGGCACGACACACGAGTTTCAGCCGGTCGAGAAAACGGAAACATGCCTTCTCATTGTCCAGGTCGATGCAGACCATGGCACCTGCCGTCTTACCAAACTGGCGCTGGGCCAACTGATAGAATGGATTATCCTCCAGACCAACGTAGTTGACGGCGCGAATGGAGTTCAATCCACGCAGCCGCCTGGCTAATTGGAGCGCGTTGGCCGACTGCACGCGATAGCGGGCATCGAGCGTCTCCAGCCCCATGGTCTGAAGAAAAGCGACCTGCGGCGTCATGTAAGCGCCAAAGTTGAACAGCATCTCGCTCTTGATGGCCTGCGTGAAGCCCTTAGTATAGTCGGTGCCGTAGTCAATGATTAGGCCTCCAAGCGACGTGGCCCCACCGCTGATGTATTTGGTGGAGGAGACCACTTCAATATCTACGCCCAAGCTGCGGACTGAGAACATGGTGAAAGGAATTGTCGTAGTGTCAGCTACAAGCGGTATATGCCGCTCGTGTGCTACACAGGCCAGAGCTGTAAGGTCAGCCACTTCCATCTGCGGATTGGTAATGATCTCCACGAAGATACAGCACGTATTGTCGTCAACTGCAGCCTTGACCTGTTCTATATCGGTGAGGTCGGTGGTATGCAAGCCTACACCGAACTTCCTCAGCGAGCGGTTGAGCAGGTCAAAGGTGTTGCCAAACATATGGGTCGACGACACCACATTTTTGCCCTGCGACGTGAGGGCCAGCATAGTGTTACTGATGGCCGCCATGCCACTGTTGAGTGCCGAGACACTGTAAGCGTCGGTCAGGGCGCGCACGCGGTCCTCGAAATTGTCCACCGTGGGGTTTTCACAACGCGAATAGTCAGGCGCGTCAATGCGCTCACAAAAGGCGTCGGCCATCGTCCGCGCGTCGCTAAACTCATAAGCCACAGCGTTGTAGACCGGCATGCTCAATGCATCGTAGGCATCGCGGCGGCGGTAAGGCAAATGGATTGCCTGTGTACTTTTCCTCATTATTATAATAGATAGTCTCTCTTTCACATCATTTCCAACGCATCACTCACAGCATCTATCGCCCTTAGTACCATTGAACGGCATTGCTATAGCCCGACCGCTTATCGTATTTCAGGGCATCGGTGAGCGTTGAGGCGTTGGCACGGAAAGTAAAGTTGTAGCTTGCATAAGGCGCCAGCACGAGAGAGCAGCTCATATTGAAGCAGTGGAGATCTCGTTGCAGCGAAGCTGTTGTCATTGATACCTTGTGGTTGTCGAAGTCGTAACCGGAGGAGAAGCTGATATTCCATCCATCTGAGATGCGCAAGTTTCCACTTACATTCAAGGTCTGCGTGAACTTATAGGGATAGCGCATGGTTTTGTAATTGAACTTCTTCTCATCGCGGTCCTCGCTCATCGTGACACCATAGCCGAAGGTGAGCGACCATGGCATGGAGAAAGTCATGTAGCCGTCGCCGTCGGTATCAGCCTTGCCGCCCTTATCATCCTTAGAGGCACCGCGCTGACCTTCAATCATCGTATCGTCGACATTGCTGTTGATGTCGGTGTCGATACCTTCATCGTCATCTTTCTTCTTATTCTTATTATCTTTGTCCGTATTGTCTTTTTCGCCGCTGAAAAACTTCTTGATCTTTTCCGGCGTGAGCGTGTAGGAGATGTTCTGCGACATGCCCTGGAAGCGGCCGAACTTGCCCATACCCCAGTAAGTGTGGTTGCCTTCGTAGGGCTTACCGTTTCCGTCGAGCTCATAAGCATAAGAAGCGAAGACGCCCGTCATGTTGAAAGTGTAGTTTTTCCACCATTTCAGACGCAGGTTGACCGTAAGGTCGCTGAGCGGCTTCTCTTTGGCCGCCATATTGTAAGACATCGACCATCCGAGCTGATCGATGAGACTGATCTTCTTGAAGCCTGTGGAATCCTTGTCGGTCTTGATTTTCATCTCGAGATTATTGTCGAAACTCCACGAGATACTCCCCGTGCGCCCTTTGCCCGGCACACTGTAAAGCGCATCCCTATAAGGTGAATACTGAACCAACGACACGTTGCCGTCAGCGTCAGTCTTCTGATAGGTCTGGTAATAACCGTAGCGCGATGCACTGAAGTCAGGAGCATAGCTGAAGCTCACCGTGGGCGTGATGACATGGCGAATGGCCTGGATCTTGTCGCCAAAAATCTTGCGACTGGGCGTGAAGAAGCCATAAAGCTTGGTTGAAGCCGAAAGCGAGAGATTCCAGTTGTACACATTATGAAAGCCGTAAGTGGTGTCGGAGACTTCCTTTTGGGTTGCTTCGTCCCATGATCTCGTCACCTTGTTGGTGTACATACGGTCGGTGAAATTGAACGACGGGTTGATGTTGATGTATTTAAATAATGTGAAGTTGGCACTGACCGGAATGTTATGCTGAAAGCCATTGCGCCAATCTTTGATGATGTTGGAGTGCATGAGCCGGTTCTCCTTGGTGTTGATAGAATTGGAGAACTGCCCCGTATAGCTCATGGAAATCTTCTCATACCAACGCTCATCACCCACGACATGCTTGCGGCGGAAGGGATAGAAACGGGAGATACTGATATTGAGGTCGGGAAGGGTCATTGCAATGGTGGAGTCGCGCATGTTCTGACTCAGGTTAACTGTGGAGCTCAGTGACATGCCAATACTGGAGAAGGTGGTGCGCCAGCTCACGGAAGAGGTGCGGGTGGACTGCGTGAGCGACTGCGGGTTGTACATACTCGTCAGGTTGTTGCGCTCATAGCTCGACGTGGCAAAGTTGACACTGGCCGCGAGAGAACTGAAAGGGTTGGCCTTCGGATCCTGGCGGTGGCTCCACTGCACCTTGAAACTGGTCTGCTTGGCATAGTCAGGCATGCCCTTGTCACCTGTACGTGTGTCCTGATAGCTGAAGAGGAAGGAGCCGTTGTACCTATAACGCTTGCGATAGTTGCTCGTGGCGGTGATGCCCCAAGAGCCTTTCGTATAAATCTCGCCAATGAGCTTGAGGTCCATCTTATCGCTCAAGGCGAAATAATAGCCGCCATCACGCAGGTAGAAGCCACGGCTCTGCTCGTCGCCATAACTCGGCATGATGAATCCGGAGCTATAGCTCTTGGTGAACGGAAAGAATCCATAGGGAATGGCAAAAGGCAACGGCACATCGGCCACAACAAGATAAGCGGGACCGAACACCACATCCTTTCCAGGACGGACCTTAGCGCGAGACAGAGAGATATAAAAGTCAGGATGCTCCTTGTCGCATGTGGTGTAGCGGCCATGAGCGAGATAGACGTCGCCTGTACTCGTGCGCTTGGAGATCTTGCTGCGCAGGAATCCGTCCTCCTGCTTGGTAAAGGCATTTTCTACAATACCCTTCTTGGTCTTGAAATTAAAGGTGATGGTATCGGTATCATAGTTGTCGGCACCCATGACAAACACCGGACGACCTTTCAACCCGCCCTTCTGCGTGCTGTCTGCTGTTCCTGTGGCACGAACAAGCGACGAATCGAGATTCATTCTAATCTTGTCGCTCTTCAAGTCCATGTTTTCATACTTCACCTCGGAGTTACCATAGAGCTTTGCATTCTTGGTCTGCGCATCGTAAACCAGGGAGTCGTCGGCTGAATAAACAACAGGAGCATCTATGCCTTTCTTCTTGGCACGGTTGATGGAATCGGCACGAATGGAATCGTCGATGGCCTTGTTGTGATGGAAGACGGCAAGCTGAAGGGAGTCCATAGAGAGAGTATCCACACCGGCATCATCGGCTGTAAGTTGCTGCTTCGCCTTTGCACTATCGGTTGTCACAGGCTTTCCCTTCTTTACAGGAAGAAGCGGACGACTGCCTGCCCAAACGAACAAAACAGCACATGAAAGCAATATGATGAGAGACTTAGTCCTTATTGATGTCCACATATGTGTGCAAAATATGGGTACAAAATTACAATATTCTCTCGTGAATAGCCGTGCTTTTCGCAAAATTAACGCACTTGTGGACTGAATAACGCCCTAAGGCTGTTTTTTTCTTATTATTTGACAAGATATTAAAAAGGATTTAATAACTTTGTCAAATAAAAGAAGAGCAACCAACTAAAAGCGCGCTCGGTACTCCGGTGCATGACTTTAAGAGCGACAGACCTATGAAAAATCTTTGGAATAAGATAAAAACATATTGGCATTCCTTCACTTCCTCGTTGTCTTTCCCCATGAAGACGACCCTTGTGGCTTTGTGTGGCGTCATCGTTGGACTTGTGGCTCTCTTCATGTATTTGCTGCGCATGCACACCTATATTATAGGTGACGATCCTGCCGCATGCATCAATTGCCACATCATGTCACCCTATTACGCCACATGGAGTCACTCCTCCCATGCCCGTGACGCGACCTGTAACGACTGTCATGTACCCAACGGCAACATGCTTGCGCACTACGCTTTCAAAGGGATAGACGGAATGAAGCATGTAGCTTACTTCGTTACCCGCAGCGAGCACCAGGCCATTGAAGCCGAGACTATGTCGGACGAAGTCATTATGGACAACTGCATCCGCTGTCACAAGCAACTCAATCAAGAGTTCGTCAAGACAGGACGCATCGACTATATGGAAGCTAAACGCGGGGAAGGACTGGCTTGCTGGGACTGCCACCGCAACGTGCCGCATGCCGGGAAAAACTCGCTTTCGTCCACTCCCAATGCTGAATATGTGGAGCCTATGCCGCCCTCGCCGGTGCCGGCTTGGCTGCAAAAGGCGCTGGGACACAAACCACGATGAGAGCTACGACAAGTTCACTGTAGATAACAGAAAATAGAAATACAAGATATTATGGCTAAGCAACTGAAGAAATGGCAAGGTTGGATCATCTTTGCCGGAGCAATGGTCCTCGTGTTCGTCTTGGGGCTTATCTGCTCCTCACTCCTTGAGCGGCGCGCCGAGGTAGCCAGCGTGTTCAACAACCGCCGTACGCCGATGACCGATTCTATTGTGTCACAAAACGAGAAGTTTGCCGAGGACTTCCCACGTGAGTATGAGACGTGGTCGATGACCGAAGACACCAGCTTCGTCAGCAAATACAACGGGTCTAAGGAAGTGGATGTGCTGGAAGAGAACCCCGCCATCGTCATCAACTGGGCAGGCTATGCCTTCTCGCGCGAGTACAACACCCCGCGGGGGCACCGTCATTGTATTGAGGACCTGAGGAAAATTCTCCGCACAGGCGCTCCGGGTGTCGATGGACAGACCGACATGCAGCCGGGCACATGCTGGACATGTAAAGGTCCGGACGTGCCGCGCCTAATGCGGGAGAAAGGCACGGATAAGTTTTATGCTGCCAAATGGAGTGACTGGGGAGACGAGGTGATGAACACTGTCGGCTGCTCCGACTGTCACGATGCACGCACCATGGATCTCAAGCCCGCACGCCCCGCCCTCTACGAGGCATGGGCACGCGTAGGAAAGGACGTGAAGAAAGCATCTCACCAGGAGATGCGCTCCCTCGTCTGTGCACAGTGCCACACCGAATATTACTTTGAAAAAGAGAATGGCAACTATCTCCACTTCCCGCAAGAGAAGGGTCTCACCTGCGAAGCAGCCGAGGAATACTACGACTCTATCGGTTTCTACGACTACATTCATCCTCTGTCCAAGGCAAAGATTCTCAAAGCCCAGCATCCCGGTTACGAGATGTTCCTGCAAGGCATTCACGGACAGCGCGGCGTATCGTGTGCCGACTGCCACATGCCTTATATCTCTGGAGGCGGCGTGAAATACACCGATCACCACATCATGTCGCCGCTTGCCCATATCGACCGTACGTGTCAGACCTGCCACCGCCAGCCTGCTGACGTGCTGAGGCAGAACGTCTACGACCGCGAGGAAAAGGTCTACACCTTCGCCAAGAAAGTTGACGTGCAGCTTGCCGACGCCCACATCATGGCACAGTTTGCCTGGAAGCACGGCGCAAAGGATACTGAGATGCAGAAGGCATTAGACGACATCCGCAAGAGCCAATGGCGTTGGGACTACTCAATGGCTTCGCACGGCGCCGCCTTCCATGCTCCGCAAGAGTGCATGCGGTTGTTGGCTGATGCCATGGAGTATGCCAAGGACGCGCAACTGGAGTGTCAGAAAGTCGTGGCAATGCACGGATGGACAAGAGCCATCCCGCTGCCAGACATCTCGACCAGAGAGAAGGCTGCGCAATACATTGGACTAAATATGCAACAACTCAGGAAACAGAAAAAAGACTTCCTTGACACAATTGTACCTAAGTGGATTGATACTGCAAGGAAGAATAAACGGTTCATCACACAACCTATTTGATGTTTCCAATTTGTCAGGATGACATGTGTATATTACTGGCTCCGGCTCATCCGGAGCCAGTTTATTATCGCCCTCCACGATACATCTCTTCCATCATCACACATTTTTCATCACCCTACACCTTGTAAATACTAACATGTGGAAAAAACCATATACCTTCCGTGAAGGTTTCATGATTGACGCAGGACTCTTTCTTGTAGGCTTCATGCTACAATTAAGCATAGGTCCGCTCAATTGGGATATCTTTATGTGGCCCGCAAATATCATCACTCTCTTACTCCTTATAGCTCTGAGCATCACCGTCTACATGTTGAGGGAAAAGTCGTATTTTCTCCGATTCATAACTACACCGCAAGCGGCAGTCCCCGCTGTTGTTTGCGTTGTGTGCCTCACTCTTATCATGGGCCTGACACGTCAGGCTTCTCCCACTACCACCGTAAAAGACCCAATAGGAATCAGCAGGATGCTCTGTTTCTGGCCGTTTATCCTGACTTATTTATGGATGACAGCCATCGTGGCACAGGAAGCCACCCGTCAGATCATGCACCCAAAGAGAAAGCAATGGGCAACGACGCTCAGCCATATTGGCCTGTTCATAGTCCTCACCTGCGGCACATTGGGCAGTGCAGATATGCAGCGGTTGAAGATGTACTGTGAACAGGGCAAGCCTGAATGGCGTGCACTCGATGTCTGGAACAACGTGCACCACTTGCCCGTAGCCTTGCAATTGGAGAAATTCACGATTGACGAATATCCCCCAAAACTCATGGTGATAGATGCTAACGGCATTCCTCTTCCCGCCAAACAACCGGAGACGTTGCTCATCGACTCTACGTTCAAGAGCGGTTCGCTGCAAGGATGGACAATCTCTGTGAAGAAACGCATCGACAATGCCTTCCCTTCCGCCCTTGCTAAAATGGGCAATAGCATGCCGGTAGAGATGATGCGACACTTACGCCTCGACTCACTCGGACTGACACTGAACAAAGACGGTTACCTCTCCACGGGCATGCCGGGATCCCAATGTGCACTACTTGTGGAAGCAACAAAGGGCAAAACGAAACGTGAGGGTTGGGTCACCTGCGGAAGTTACCAGTTCACGTATCAAGGCTTACAGCTCGACAAGAGCCATAATATCGTCATGGGCCGACGTGAACCCAAGCGATATGCCTCGCTCGTGGATGTCTATACTGAGGACGGAAAGAACCTTCAGACCACTATTGAAGTCAATCATCCGCTTACCATCAACGGCTGGAAAATTTATCAACTAAGTTACAATGAAGAGATGGGCAAATGGAGCACACTGAGTGTCTTCGAACTGGTGAAAGATCCCTGGCTTCCTGCTGTCTATATCGGTATTCTGTTATTAGCCCTTGGTGCCATCGGTATGTTGGGAACGAGAAGGGTGATACCTAACAACAATTGATTATGAACTGGGATTATTTTACTCTTATAGGCATTCTCTCCGCACTTATGTGGTTTGCCGGTGCCATTGCTGCGTGGAAAGGAAAGGGCATCCTTGCCATTGCCCTCACCATGGGCGGTGTCAGTTGTTTAGGCTGCTACATCGGCTATCTGTGGGGTATTCTCGACCGCCCTCCAATGCGGACAATGGGTGAGACAAGGCTATGGTACAGTCTTCTTCTGCCTTTTGCGGGAGTCGGTATCTATGCAAAATGGAAGTATAAATGGATGTTATCTTTCACCGCCGTACTGGCTACAGTGTTTGTCATCATCAATATCTTGAGACCGGAGACACACAGTAAGAACCTCATGCCGGCTTTGCAGAGTCCTTGGTTCACCCCACATGTCATCGTCTACATGCTTGCTTATGCTATGATGGGTGCGGCATTTCTCGTCGCACTCTACTTGCTCTTCAGGCAGAGAAACCATATTGAGAAAGCATCAGAGGCCGGGAAAGAGCTACTAATGGTCGACGACATGGTGCGCATCAGCTATGCCTTCCTCACGTTGGGCATGCTCATGGGAGCATTATGGGCTAAAGAGGCATGGGGACACTACTGGAGTTGGGATCCCAAAGAGACGTGGGCAGCCATCACATGGTTCTCTTACCTTGCCTATATCCATTACAGACTGCCGAAAAACGGTAATTCCCGCACTGCCCTCTTGATGGTAATCATCATCTTCTGCCTGCTGCAGATGTGCTGGTGGGGAGTCAATTACCTACCGTCAGCACAAGGCACAAGCATCCATACCTATAGCATGCAGTATAATCCTAAACAGGTGCAATATTACGATAAATTATCTGAATAGCTATTGTCACAAAATGATTTTAACGCAAATTGGCTTTCAGGGAAGATAGAAAGAGAGCGGTCCTAAAGGCCGCCCTCATCAAGGTCACCACAATGACAACAGCGTGTCAAAGGGTGCCAAGTTATAACTGTGGATTAAACTGGAATATCCTTATTGACGTTCTTTGAAAGAAAAGCCGCATAGCAGAACATATAAGCCACGGCCAGCAAAGGCACAATATAGGAGAGCATATAGTTCAGCGTAACATCGGCCACCGCATTTTGAATAAGAGGCAGCACACCACCGCCAACCACCATCATCATAAAGATGCCACTGGCTTTCTCGGTGTATTTGCCAAGTCCCTCAGTAGCAAGGTTGAAGATGCTCGACCACATAATCGATGTACAAAGACCACAGAAAACAATGAGGATAGCACTCAGTGGAAGTTTTACCACCTGGAAACCAGAACCTGTAAACACAGGCAGTGAGCCGGTAACGGTCTTGGGCAAGAACATAGCCAAGAGAATGAGAATGATGGCAGTTCCATTGGTGACAATCATCATAGTGCGGCTCGACACCTTAGAAGCAATAAAGCTGGAAACGAGACGTCCCACGAGCATCAGCAACCAATAAGTGCCAGCGGCAAAGCCACCGATAGCAGCAGCCTGCACCATAGGATTAAGCCCCATGACTCCTGCACCATTAGCTGTCGTATCAGAAATATAGAAGTTAAGCGTACCAGGAATACCGGTCTCAACACCCACATATACGAAGATGGCGATTACACCAAAAGTGAAATGACGGAAGGCAAAGGGAGTATGCTCGAAAGTAACGTTACTCTCCATGGTCTTCGGGTTTGAGATAGGAACGAAGAGCAAAACGAAGAATGTCACAAGGAATACACCCATAGCCATGTAAAGGACCAAGTTGACATCACTCATGGCAGTGTTCTTAGTCACAGTACCAATGAGTGCACCAACAAGCATCGGGGTCATAGTTCCCATGAGCGAATTGAATGTGCCACCAATCAAGTTGAGCTGATTACCACGATTGCCACCTCCGCCGAGCTGATTCATCATTGGGTTGACAACTGTATTGAGCAAGCAAACGGAAAGGCCTGATACGAAAGCACCGATAAGATAAATGATGAAGCCCGTTACACCGGTAGAACTACCTGACAGGAACTGTACAAGCACGCCAAAGAAGCCTAAGGCGATACCCACGAGTGCTGTTTTCTTGTAGCCAATCCTCGTAAGCAGGTTACCTGCGGGAATACCCATGAACAGATAAGCAAAGAAGTTCATGAAGTTGCCCATCATGCCAAGCATATTGCTTCCGCCGATAGCGGGTTGGCTTTTCCATATCACACCGATAGGTGCTGCAAGGTTGGTCACAAAAGAAATCATTCCATAGAGGAAGATGCAAGCCACGATGGCGATGGCACGACCATTGTTATTTGTTTTTGCCATTATTGTTAAGTCTTTAGAGTTTAGAACAATTTGCTTGGATAGACGTTCTCATCAACGAGTTTTTGTATTTTCTCTACCACTCCCGGACGGTCAGCAGAATAGGTCACACCGAACCACTTCGAAGTGGTATCAAGCACCTTACAGGTAGCCTTACCGCTCCTGATGAGCTTGTCCACAACCCAAGGAATAAGATATTCAGCTTTGGGATTGGCTTTTGTGGCAGGTTGGTCAAGGAATTCCTTGAAGAGCTTATCCGAGTAATCGAAATACTCAGGAGTGAATCCCCACACGTTCATTGAGACCGGCGTATTGTCAGGGATGCTGACCCACTCGCCTTTCTCGTCCTTGAAAGCTACCTTACCGTCGGTCTTGCGCTCTATCTCTGTACGCTCCACGCACGATGTAAGCAGGTCGTCAGCATCTTTCGTGCAAACACCGCGGCTCACGGTACCGTTATCCGACAATGTATTAGCGACGCGGAAACCCACCATGGCATATTTGCCATTACTGCCTTCAGGAAGCTCAGAAAGGAACTTGCCGATGACCTTAAAGCAGTCACGATTGTAGAAATCGTCGCAGTTGATCACGCAAAACGGCTCCTTGATAACATCTTTAGCCATCATCACAGCGTGATTAGTGCCCCAAGGCTTGGTGCGGCCATCAGGCACGCTGTAACCTTCCGGAATTTTGTCAAGACTCTGAAATACGATCTCACAGGGAATATGCCCCTCGTATTTAGAAAGGATCTTCGTACGGAAGTCCTCCTCAAAGTCTTTACGGATGACCCAGACTATCTTCCCAAACCCCGCCTGAATCGCATCATAGATACTGTAATCCATGATGGTCTCGCCATTAGGGCCCAATCCGTCGAGTTGTTTCAAGCCACCATAACGGCTGCCCATACCGGCAGCTAACAATAATAATGTAGGTTTCATGAATGCGTTTATTTAAAAATTGGTTTTATCCATTCTATTAATATGCAAAGGTAATCTTTTTATGCGATACCATCGTAATTTAATACCGTTATTTTGTAATTTTGTAACATTAACGAATCATTCATCATGCCAGTTATAGAAATTCACAGTCTTGATGACACTATGGTGCAGGTCTATCACCGTCTCACTGACCACCAGCTTCGCAACCGGCTTCATCCTGAGGAAGGCGTTATCATCGTGGAAAGCCCCAAGGTCATTCTCACAGCCCTCGAAGCGGGATTGCAGCCTCTCTCGCTGCTGTGCGAGTCGCGCCATATCCGTGGCGACGCAGCTCCCATTATAGCCCGCTGCCCGGACATAACAGTGTTTACGGGCAGCCGTGAGCTGCTCTCCTCGCTCACGAGCTACACACTCACGCGCGGTGTACTCTGTGCCATGCGCCGGCCACAACTATCCACTTGGCAAGAACTGTGTGCCGCAAGCCACCGTCTCATGGTCATCAACGCCGTGTGCGACACCACAAACATCGGAGCTATCTTCCGTTCTGCCGCCGCGCTGGGGTTTGACGGTGCGCTACTTACTACCGACAGTTGCGACGCTTTCAACCGTCGTACCGTGCGTGTTTCTATGGGAACGGTATTCAAACTACCATGGGCCTGGCTCGACGCACCTATGGACAGCCTGCACGCTTTCGGTTTCAAGACCGTGGCCATGGCGCTCCGGCATGACAGCATAGCCCTTGACGACAAGCGCCTTCTGGACGAGCCACGCCTGGCCGTGGTGATGGGAACCGAAGGCGACGGCTTGCCAATGGAAGCTATTGACGGGGCCGATTATGTGGTAAAGATACCGATGGCCCGTAGCGTCGACTCGCTCAATGTCGCGGCTGCCTCTGCCGTCGCATGCTGGGTGTTGGGCAACCGAAACAGCTGAAAGGAAGAAAAAACTCCCCCCGAGAAATGCAAAAGTCCGTTTAGGTGTTCTCAACGCCTTTTCCCAAGCAGATTCTCCTATTGGAAAAGAAGGGTAAAGAGAAAACCTAAACGGACTTTTTGAAGCCACCTAATGGCGACAACAGTATCACTTAACAGTGCTTGCGACTGTAGAGGTCCATATTATCAGAGGCCTTAAAAACTATTTTTTCATGCGCCTCAATAGTAATTTCCTCTTTCGTACGCGGATTGATACCCTTGCGCTCAGGTATCTGTTTCACTGAGAAACGACCGAAATCTGGCAAGGCAAGCTCCTTGTCACCCTTAGTCAGATTATCAGCTATAGCTCCCAAAACAGCGTTGAGGCATTTAGCAGCATCGTTCTTTGAAATCTCCGCGCGTTCGGACACTTTTGCGATAAGTTCTGTTCTGTTCATTTTCTAATACTTATTTATTTTATTGATTAATAAGCGAAGAGAGGGTAATTGCTCATCGTGGCATTTACTTTTTCCCTGACACGGCGAATGACTTGTTCGTTCTCAGGGTCAGCCAATACTTCATCAATGAGATCCGCCACGAGATGCATCATGTCTTCCTTGGCGCCGCGTGTCGTCATGGCAGCTGTGCCGAGACGGATGCCGGAGGTCTGGAAGGCGGAGCGCTCATCGTAAGGCACCTTATTCTTGTTGACCGTGATGTCGGCAGCCACCAGGGCATTCTCTGCTACCTTACCTGTGAGGTCAGGATACTTGGGTCTAAGGTCGAGAAGCATAGAGTGGTTGTCGGTTCCTCCGGAAACGATGGCAAAGCCTTTATCGATGAGATCCTGAGCCAGCACAGCGGCATTGCTCTTCACCTGTTTGGCATAATCGATCCACGAAGGCTGCAGATTCTCATTAAAGCCAACGGCTTTTGCAGCAATCACATGCTCCAACGGACCGCCTTGGTTGCCTGGAAAGACAGCAGAATTGATGAGCTGGCTCATCTTTTTCAGTTCGCCTTTCTTTGTCTTTAGCCCCCAGGGATTGTCGAAGTCCCTGCCCATAAGGATTACGCCGCCGCGCGGGCCGCGCAGGGTCTTATGTGTGGTTGTAGTGACGATATGCGCATATTTCACAGGATTGTTAAGCAGACCTGCGGCAATGAGTCCGGCAGGATGTGCCATATCAATCATGAGCAACGCACCCACCTCGTCGGCAATCTTGCGCATGCGCTCATAATCCCATTCACGGCTGTAGGCCGAGCCGCCGCCGATGATAAGTTTCGGCTTGTTCTCCAGGGCCAGGCGCTCCATCTCGTCATAGTCGACACGTCCCGTCTCGCGGTTCAGCGTGTATCCGATATGATGATAGAGTATACCGGAGGTATTGACACTCGAACCGTGTGAGAGGTGTCCGCCTTGAAATTGTTTAACCCGGTTAAACGATTTCCCGTTGCTTATGCTCTTCAGGACTTGCGTCTTTTATACCCGCTCCAGAGGCACCACACGATGGCGATGCCGGCCAGGAAGATGTAAAGCATGCCGCTGAAGCCGAAGGGATAGATACGGCCGGTGTGTATCTCCAGGGCAACGAGGCGCAGCGACATCGGCAGCGTCTCCATGAACGCAGGCATGGGGAACCGTGTCGTGCCACTGTTATAGTCGACCACGACGTCTCCACCCCGCAAACCGGTGCACAGGCCCGTCACGGCATGCGCGCTGGCAGGTACCATGCTGCCTTTCTTGTCGTCGGCAAAGGCATTGACGACATAGTTGCCCCTGCGATCCCAGAGGTAGAGGCCGGAGAAAGATCCTACTGTCCACCGTCCGTTGCCGCGGTCGTGCAGCACGTTGATGCCCATGACGCTCACCGGCGGTTGGCCGGCGGCGGGTACGGGGTGGTCGTGCAGTGTACGGAGCGTGTAGAATCCTTTACCCGTTGAGAGGATATAATCGGCACAGGTGCTGTCGTAACGCAGTGCACGCAGCTGGTCGGTCCATGGATTATCACCTGCCATGGAACTGAAAGGGATAGCCGGTATGCGGCCTGAGGTAATGGCGATGAGGCCGGGCGGACGTAGCATCCATCCGCTGATGGTGATAAACAGGGTCAGCACGATAGTCGTACGCCCGAGCCTGTTATGCAGTTTGAAACTCTTGGAGAGGGCAGACCCGTGGTAGTGTACCTTCGGGAGGAACCAGTAGAGCAGTCCGGTGACGATGAGGATGATAAGGATGATGGCGATGACATCGACGATGAGCTTACCCACAACGCCGAACAGTGCGCCGCTGTGGAGCTGCCACATCGTGGAGAAAAGCGATACGCGGCCGTCGTCGTCGGTTCCTTTCTGCAATGTGATAGTCTCGAAATAGCGGTAAGGTGCGCGGGCGACAAAGATATGAGAGCGTCCGGTGACGAGGAGACTGTCCCTCCCTTGTGTCGCGATGTCGCTCAACCGTTCATCACCATTGTTGAGTCCTGTCTCTGTCCAACCATTCCGGTTGTCATAGATGTAGAGCTTATACTGTGAGGCAGCGAAGAGTTTGCCGTCGGTTGTCACTACCATACCGCGGATGAGCTGTCCGTCGACACCCGCCGGCAGGCCGCGGTCGAAACTGACGAAGGAACGGGCCATACTGTCAGTGACCCATATTCCGTTGTTGCCATAGACGAGTACCTTGCCGTGCCACGATACAGAGCCGCGGAGGAGGCCGCCGTTCCAGTTTTTATAATGGTAACGCGGGGGCAGCAGGCTTCGGCTGATATTGATGCCTGCGAAGAGCGGGGAATGGTTGAGAACCAGCCCGGAGAGACAGAACATCAACAGGAAAAAGGAAAGGATAAGACCCAGCCATTTGTGCTGGGCTTTCCAGCGGCTTTTCTTCATAGTGTGATTTGTGGTTGACTGTGGCAAAGGTAGGGCATTTTGCTTAATGCACAAATTGATTCTGCTAAAATGTATTATTATTGTTTAATCTGCGTTGTTTAATGTACGCTATTCAGTGTCGCAAGCCATCCCCGGGTTGTCTCTGTGATCCATGTCACCACAAGATCTGACGACTCGGGCAGTACGCCGACTTTTCCGTAGATGACCTCTGCGCCGAGTGACTCCATGTAGGCTTTCTGATCCATGTTGAACATCTTTGCCATGTCACTGGTTGATGACATGAGGTAGAGTCCTTGCACGAGGATACGTCTCTTAGTCTTGGCGGCTTTTTCGAGCAACGGCTTGACATCTTTGTCGAAGTACTGTCCCATGGCGATGAGACGTGCTTCGAAGAAGTCGATACCCGTCTGCTGCTTCACGTAGTCGCGTGTGCGTGCGAGCAGACTGTTCCAGAAACCGATGCGGTAAGGGTCACCGTGTGCAAGGAGCACAACGGCCTCGTTTCTCGGGTCTTTTGACATCTCTTTTATACGCGCGAACATTGCCTTCTCTACGACGTCACCTTCGTAGAGCGTCGGACCCTCGATGAAATGCATATCTGACCGGACGGTCTTCGCGCCTTCCTCCGCCAGACTCTTACGGGTAGCCGGGTTGTAACGTATGCCGAGGATGTTGGGCACATCGTCGTCGGAGTGTCCCGACGGAGCCATGAAGAGTGGCATGGCGAATACAGTGTCGATACCCTGACGCTCACAATCGGCCACAACATCAGTGATATTAGGATGTGCAAATTCCATGAGTGCCACGCGACGGTAGTCAATGCCCGGGATATTCACTTTCTGCAGCTTCTGTTGCAGGGCGAGTACAGGAGCGTTCCAGGATGAGTCGGGGGCGCCGTGGGCGATGACCACGAGCGCCTTCCTGGCAGAGGCGGTGCAGGCTATGAGCATGCCTATCAGCATTAATACATTTCTTCTCATAATCATTAAACGGCTTATTACTTATAGAGTTAAAACTTAAAAATCTTATCCACGTCGACGCACAGCCCACAGGAGAAAATGGTACCGTCGGTCGTCGGCGAGTTGTTGTAATAATAGGAGGGGCGGTAGTTGAAGAGGTTGTCGACGGAGAAGGTGACATTGACGCCACGTTTGAGTCGTCCTATGGCTGTGAACTTCCAGATGGAGTAGGCCGGGTAGGTGACATCCTTAGCCTCTTCCTGTCCTGATGCTGCATTGGTAGTATATTCCTGTGTCTTGATGCGGGAGAGGTAACGGCCTGTCAGAGCCAGGTTGAAGCCCCACTGGCGGAAATTATGGTCATAGTCGATGCGTGCCACGGCGCTGTGCGGACGTGTCGTCGATGTGTAGCTCTGACCGGCCGGCGCACTTTCGTGGTTGTAGACGTAGGACAGTTTCCAGCCCAGGCCACAGCCGTACCGCCCCTCGGCATCGGCGTCGATACCATAGATCTTGACGTTGTAGGTATTGACATAGTGCATGCCGTTGAGCGTCTCGTTCCATGTCGTGGAGATGCGGTTCCGGAAGTTGTTGTGGTAGGCACTCACTGCGAACGTGTGGTTGCGGTGCGTGTACTCCACGGATGCCTGGTAGTTGTCGCTCTCTTCCGGCTTGAGGTCTTTGTTGCCGTAGATCATGAAGATGTTGGCCATGTTGAAGTTCATATAGATCTCCTTGAGGGTCGGTGCGCGGAAGCCGCCGGCATAGCTGAGGCGGAACCGCCAGTCGCCGGCCTTGGCCATGATCCCAGCCTTGGCCGACACATGGCTGGCCGGGGAGGCTGAGAAATAGTCGTAGCGCATGCCGCCAATGATGTTCAGCCAGGTTGTGGCATCCCAGTCCATCTGCGCAAAGGCGTCGGCAGCGTTCTGCTTGTGGCTACCGTCGTCGGCAAACTGATACGACATGAGATAGTCGTGCGTATAGTCGGCTCCGAGGGTAAGCGTCCCGGTGCCGGAGAACTTATGGTTGTAGATTCCGCGGAAGATGTTCTGTGTGTTGTTGTAGTTGCGCACGTCCATACGCGTGTTCATGTTCAGCGCGCTCTTGTCGTACTCGTCGAAGCTGTAAGTCAGTTCGGCATTGTCGGAGGCGGAGAAGTCATATTGTCCTTTGATGCTGGCGCTGAGGCTGCGGTACCGGTCATGGGAGTCCCCTGAGGAGAAGCGCTCGCGGAAGAAATAACCGGCTTTGCCCGTGAGCGAGAGTTTGCGGACAGGCTGCCATGTGAGCTTTTCCTTGACATTCCAGGTGCAGTTGCCGAAGATGGTGGAGAAATCGCCGTCGGAGGGTAGTCTGTAACTGTTGTCGGTTGTGTACTGTACAGTGGTGAGACTCTGTATTCTCTTGCCGGCTGAGCCGATGACCCCGCCGTATTTCTGCTCGTTGTGCTTGCTCCAGTGGCTGAAGAGGCACAGGGAAAACGGTTTGTCGGCATGCTTCGTGATGATGTTCACCACACCGCCCACAGCATTGGAACCATAGAGCGACGAGGCGGCGCCTTTGACGACCTCTATGCGCTCCACATCGTCGAGGGTCATCCGGGAGAAGTCAGGGTTGTCCATCGTCTCGCCGGCCATACGCTCGCCGTCAATGAGGAAGAGCACGGCGTTGCCGCCGAAGCCGTTGAGGTTAAGGGTCGTCTGCTGGTTCATGGCAAAGGTGAACTCTATGCCCGGCATGATTGTTGTCAGGAGATCCTGCACGTTGAAAGCGTCGGCCTTGGCGATGTCAGCGGCAGTGTAGACCTTCGTGATGTAAGGCACGTCCTTGAGAAGTTTCGGTGTACGGGTGGCAGTCACCACCACCTCGTTGAGGTTGAGCAGACTGTCGCGGAGCGCCGTCGCTGCGTGGGCCTGTATGGTGCCCATGAGCAGGGCACAGAAAAGAAGAAGCTTGCTGTTCATGGGGAACTTAAGGATTAAGATTTAACGGATATACATAGTCGAAGGTTATATGACCTTTCACGGAGCTGCTGTTCATATAGCTGTAGAGTTGTACGGCGGCGTAAGTACCGTCCTTGAGGCGGATGATGAAGACATTCTTGTTGACCACGTAGCCCGGCGGCATCGTTGACATGTCAAGGATGATCCATCGCAGAACCCGGTTGACATGGGTCCTGGCGTATTTCGCAGCGCCTTGCATCATCTGCGAGAGGTCACAGGTGACACTGTCGTTCTTCACGTCCTCGGTGAAGGTCCCTGTGGGCATGCGTCCGGCGGCTATGAGGTCACTGATGGTGGAGAACGGAGTAGCCATGACCGCACCGCCGTTGGTCTTGACATCGTAGCGGTGGATGGCGATGTCCCATTGGGCCGGCTCCGGTGTGTTGTCGCCGATGATTGCCGAGTCGATGGTGCAGTTATGGAAATTGATGTACATCCACCGGTCGTATTTAGTGCCGTCGACGTAGACGCGCCCCGTGTTGGTACCGTCGCTCCTGGAGAGGAAACCGTAGGTGGCCGACTGCGACGACTCTGCGTCGTCGTAGAAGCTGCCCATCACTCCGTCGCAAGCTGTCAGGCACCACACAGTGGCGGTCATGAGCATAAGACGAATATATCGCATCACCGTCATGGTTGTTTGTTGGGAGTGAAGGTCAGCATCAGACCGCCCATCACGGAAGGCACGCCCAGCTGCACCTTGAACTTCGACCTGCTGCCGTTCTTTCCAAGATATTGTCCGGACACGGCCTGACCGAGGTCGGCAATGTCGTTCTTATCATCATTGTCACTACAGGAAGCCATGCCAAGCACCATTGCCAGGGCTGCGGACATCAAAATAGTCTTTCTCATTTTGCTAAATTTTGTTTTGCCGAAATTGTTATACGTTATAGTTTATTGTTGATTGATTTCGGTTGCAAAATTACAAAGACCGTCAACAGCGTGCAATACCTAAAAATAGTGAAATCGCCGCATACCTAAAAATGAGTATGCAGCATTTCGGGCGCGTTTCGGTGGAAAGTTGCATTTCAGCCTTCACTTTTTTATCCGACTGGTGTGAATTTCAAGATATTTTATATGAGTTTGAAATGATAAAACATAATCATTATCATCGATAGAAACAGAAAGGTTATGTATTATAGATTAAGGTATAAAGGATAGGGTTATCGGTAAAATCTGGTTATACCCCGTTGGCTGACACGTACCAGCAAACCAGCCGCCACCTGACGGCTGGTTTGCTGGTCCTGTTTTAGCAGTGCTTGCGTGTGTAGAGATCCATGTTGTCGGAGGGCTTGAACACGATCTTCTCGTGAGCCTCGATGGTGATCTGTTCCTTCGTGCGCGGGTTGATGCCCTTACGCTCAGGAACCTGCCTGACTGTGAAACGACCGAAATCGGGGAGAGCAAGCTCCTTGTCACCCTTTGTCAGGTTGTCGGCGATGACACCGAGAATGGCGTTGATACACTTGGCAGCGTCGTTCTTGGACATTTCCACGCGCTCTGCCACTTTAGCAATGAGTTCTGTTCTGTTCATGGTATATTTTCTATTAAATGTTTTTATTAAATATTTATTCTCGAATCCATAATCAGTATGCGAAGAGGGGATATTTGCTCATGGTGGCGTTGACCTTCTCCTTGACACGCTTGATGACCTGGCCGTTCTCCGGGTCAGCGAGCACCTCATCGATGAGATCCGCCACGAGATGCATCATGTCTTCCTTGGCGCCGCGTGTCGTCATGGCAGCTGTGCCGAGACGGATGCCGGAGGTCTGGAAGGCGGAGCGCTCATCGTAAGGCACCTTATTCTTGTTGACCGTGATGTCGGCAGCCACCAGGGCGTTCTCTGCCACCTTACCCGTGAGCTCAGGATATTTGGGTCTGAGGTCGAGAAGCATGGAGTGGTTGTCGGTACCGCCGGAGACGATGGCAAAGCCTTTATCGATGAGATCTTGAGCGAGTACGGCAGCGTTGGTCTTCACCTGCTTGGCATAGTCGATCCATGACGGCTGGAGGTTCTCGTTGAATCCTACGGCCTTGGCGGCGATGACGTGCTCGAGCGGACCGCCCTGGTTGCCCGGGAAGACAGCGGAATTGATGAGTTGGCTCATCTTCTTCAGTTCGCCCTTCTTTGTTCTTACCCCCCAGGGGTTGTCGAAGTCTTGGCCCATGAGGATAACACCGCCACGTGGGCCGCGCAGCGTCTTGTGGGTCGTCGTGGTAACGATATGTGCATATTTCACGGGATTATTAAGCAGCCCTGCGGCGATAAGTCCGGCGGGGTGCGCCATGTCGATCATGAGCAGGGCTCCGACCTTGTCAGCGATCTTGCGCATGCGCTCATAGTCCCATTCACGGCTGTAGGCCGAGCCGCCGCCGATGATAAGTTTCGGCTTGTTCTCCAGGGCCAGGCGCTCCATCTCGTCATAGTCGACACGTCCCGTCTCGCGGTTCAGCGTGTATCCGATATGATGATAGAGTATACCGGAGGTATTGACACTCGAACCGTGTGAGAGGTGTCCGCCTTGGTCGAGATCGAGCCCCATGAAGGTGTCGCCGGGCTTGAGTACGGCTAAGAGCACCGCCTGGTTGGCCTGCGCACCCGAGTGAGGCTGTACGTTGGCAAACTCAGCGCCGAAGAGTTTTTTCACACGGTCGATAGCAAGCTGCTCTACTTGGTCTACAACCTGGCAGCCACCGTAATAGCGTTTGCCTGGAAGGCCCTCGGCATATTTGTTAGTCAGATAACTGCCCATAGCGGCCATGACTTCGTCGGAGACGAAGTTTTCGCTGGCGATGAGTTCCATTCCCCTGAGCTGACGTTGATGTTCCTGCTCAATGAGGTCGAAAACCTGATTGTCTTTCTGCATTTTCCTAAGATTTAGAGGTTAAAAATGTTGGAAATATATTGGTTAGTTACACCAATGTCACACTGTCAAGCCGCTGCTCTTTGTCGCAATAGTGACATCTGACAAGGCCTTTGACCTTGTCTATCGTGAAATAGGTCTTCATCGGCTCATTGTTGGTGATGCATTTCGGATTGTTACACTTGATGATACCGCGAAGCTCTTCCGGAGTCTCCACTCGCTTTTTCTCCACAACCCCATAGTTGTGGATAGTGTTAAGCACGATGTTTGGTGCTACGACGGAGAGCCGGTTGATCTCCTCATCAGTGAAATATTTATCTGCGATTTTTATGATGCCCTTCCGCCCAAGCTTGCTTGACGGCAGGTTGTAGCCGATGGTGACGGGCGTGCTGATCTCTTCCAAGCGGAGAAGCCTGACGACCTGATAGGTCTTGTCGGCAGGTATATGGTCGATAACGGTGCCGTTCTCAATGGCGGCTACCTGAAGTTCTTTCTTTGCCATTTCTTATCCGATAATAGTTTTGTCTTTCTTGATGTCGTCGAGGGTGATGCCGAGGCAATAGCAGTAGATAGCCTCACGGGCGAAGAGACCGTTTTTAGCCTGCTGGATGTAATAGGCATGCGGGTTGTCGTCCACATCATACGCTATCTCATTGACGCGCGGCAAAGGATGCATGATCTTCATATTAGGCTTCACCTGTCCGAGCATGGCATTGTGGAGGATGTAGATATTCTTCACACGCTCATACTCCATAAGGTCAGAGAAACGCTCTTTCTGTACACGGGTCATATAAAGAATATCGGCATCGGCAATCTCTTCCTGCGTGAACTCCGAATGCTCCACATAGCGGATACCATGAGCCAGACAATACTCCTTGTACTCTTCCGGCATGGCCAGCTCCTTTGGCGCAATGAAATGGAAGGTTGGATTGAAATGGCGCATGGCCATGATGAGGGAGTGAACAGTACGGCCGTACTTGAGGTCGCCGACGAGATAGATGTTGAGATTCTCCAGCGTGCCTTGCGTCTTGTAGATGCTGTAGAGGTCGAGCAAGCACTGCGAAGGGTGCATGTGGGCGCCGTCGCCGGCATTAACGATGGGCACGGGGGCTACCTCGGAGGCATACTGGGCGGCGCCCTCAATGAAGTGGCGCATGACAATGACATCGGCATAGTTGCTCACCATGAGGATGGTGTCCTTCAGTGTCTCGCCTTTTGTCGTGCTCGAGGTCTTGGCATCAGAGAAGCCGATAACGCGGGCACCGAGGCGGTTGGCAGCTGTCTGGAACGACAGTTGAGTACGGGTGGATGGCTCAAAGAAGAGCGTGGCGACGACCTTGCCCTTGAGTAGCTCGCGGTTGGGATGACGCTCAAACTCTCCCGCCATTTTCAAAAGATAGAGCAATTGCTCTTTGTCAAGATCAGCAATCGTGACGAAATTGCGTTTTTCCATTACAGTGGGTTGTATATTGTGGAATGTATATCTGCGTTGTTATGAATGTTGCAGCAAAGATACAAAGAAAAATGTAAAGACCCGTGTCTTGCCATCTTATTTTTTTCAAAATCGTTTCAATAAGGATGCTCGGAAGCTTTTACGATTTGTCTGAGGAGCGACTGCAACTTAAAAAGCGTGTCAGGATAAGATGTCGCTACATTCTCATCCTCATGGATGTCATTGCCTATTTTGTAGAGTTGCGGAGTCGGCAAGTACCCCGTCTCTATATTCTCCGCTTTCATCAAAGGAACGGGTGTATCACTTGGTTGAATATACTTCCACTCATGCGTCCTCAGGGAAAGTGTATGATCGACAGCCTCCTCCACCACATGGGTCCCTCCTTCGAAAGCACTGTATTTATTGCCTCTCAGGGGTCCTACCGGCCTATGCCCGTTTAGCATCTCTGCGGCCTGGTCCTCATAGCCGTCGTTGACAACAGGTCCGTTATATGACATTAGGGCGATTGTCATTAGGAGCCCCCGCTGCCTTTGAACAGATTAATGCTATGGATGCACAATAAATAAATCTTTTATGCATAGGATTATCTTTATATTAGGTATTAAAGAAATGACTGTCGCAAAATTAATCAAACTTTCTATAAATAAATAATAAAAATGGAAGAAAGTACCCTGTATCATAAAAAACAGCCGGACTGACTAAGATAATTCACAAAACATTTGCATTATTCTATAATGTTTTGTAATTTTGCAAGCTGACAAACTGAAGAGCAAGGTAAATACAGGAGAGAGCGGTTTCCATGTATTACCGGATTATTATAATGTAACAGTATCAACAAAAAAGACCTATGATGAAAAGTCATTATCAATTGGGATTACTGGCCATCCTTGCAACCATAGCGGGGGGGGTAGCGTTTCCGCAGCTTCTTCTGTGGATGCGACCGCCATCACGCAGCAGGATGGACAGTGTACAGGTGTGGTGAAAGACGGCAATGGCGAGCCTGTCATCGGTGCCTCCGTCTTCGTGAAAGGTACACGCAACGGAGCCGTCACCGACCTTGACGGACGCTTCTCCCTCACGGGTGTCAAGCGGGGATCTGCCCTTCACATCAGTTACGTGGGTTACAACGACAAGGATGTCGTGTGGGACGGTTCGGCACTCAACGTCATCCTGACGGACAACGAGCGATCGCTTAATGAGGTCGTCGTCGTTGGTTTCGGCACCCAGAAGAAAGCCAACCTCACCGGAGCCGTAGCTACCATCGATGCCAAGAATCTCGTCTCCCGACCTGTCAACTCAGCTGTCGATGCCATGCAGGGCATGATCCCTGGCATGAACTTCTCCATCGGCAGCGGAGGCGGAGCACTCAACTCGAACACGAGGTACAACATCCGCGGTACGGGGACCATTGGTGCGGGCTCGTCCGTGGCGCCGCTTGTGCTCATCGACGGTATGGAGGGTGACCTCAACGCCATCAACCCACAGGATATCGACAACATTTCCGTGCTGAAGGATGCGGCTTCCTCGTCTATCTACGGTTCGCGTGCCGCAGGCGGTGTGATCCTCGTTACCACGAAGAGCGGCAAAGCAGGAAAGACCACGGTGAACTACAACAATAACTTCCGCTTCAACTCGCCGGAGAACATGCCTCACCAGCTCGACTCCTACAACTGGGCACTGTATATGAACGCTGCCAGCATCAATGCCGGCTCAGGCACCTGGTTCTCGGACAACAAGCTTGCGGACATTAAGAAAGCACAGAGTGACCCCACGATGCGGACCATGTTTGCCAACGCCCAAGGCCGTTGGGAAATATGGGATGCCAACGACCTACTTCCCATCGCCAACCATGACTGGCTGCGCACCTGCTTTGGCAACGGCTTCTCGCAGGAGCACAACGTCAGCGTCAATGGCGGTACCGACAGGGTGCATTACTACTTCTCCGGCAACTTCCTCAACCGCAGGGGTCTGCTGAAGTACGGCACAGACAAGCGCAACCGTTATACCATCACCTCAAAGGTGGATGCACAGATCACTAATTGGGCTAAACTGACATACAATATGCGTTTCGCGCGCACCGACTACAACCAGCCCACGATGCTCGATGACCTCTATTATCATAATATGTGCCGTTACTGGCCTATCATCCCTGTCTATGATCCCAACGGTCATTTCGTCGTGACAGGCTCCAACCCGGGCGACCTCGTCAATGGCGGTGACACACGTGAGCAGACGGATGTGAACTCCCATCAGCTCTCCCTGCAGCTCACACCGCTCAATGGACTTGTCATCAATGCCGAGTTTAACTACAGCATCACCAACTACAATCAGCATGTAGACTGGCAGACCACTTATGGCTATGACGTGAACAATGTGCCTTACGTGTTCAACAATCCAAACAATGCAGTAAAAGAATATGCCCGCAAAACCAACTATTTCAACCCGAATATTTATGCGGACTACAGCTTCACACTCGCCAACGACCATCACTTCAAGGTGATGGCCGGTTATCAGAGCGAGGAGCTGCACCAACGCTGGATCCAAGGACAGCAATCCGGCATCATCGCCAATCTCCCCACACTACATACCACAGCTACGAACCCGTCCGTTGACGGGAAGTATGACGAGTGGGCTACGATGGGCGTCTTCGGGCGCCTGAACTATGACTATCAGGGCAGGTACCTCGTTGAGGGCAACTTGCGCTATGACGGTACGTCCCGCTTCCTCAAGGACAACCGCTGGGTATGGTCACCGTCCTTCTCGCTGGGCTGGAACATCGCCCGGGAGAACTTCTGGAAACCTATTGAGCAATATATCAACCTCCTCAAGTTCCGCTTCTCTTGGGGTAAGCTCGGCAACCAGAACACGGACAGTTGGTATCCGTTCTATTCTACGGTAGGTTACAGCAACCAGGCCGGAACATGGCTCGTAGGTGGCAAGAAACAGAATATCTCCAGTATGCCGGCGCTTGTCTCCTCGACGCTGACCTGGGAAAAGAACCGCACCATCAACTATGGTGTCGACTGGGGCGCTTTCAACAACCGCCTGACCGGCAGCTTCGAGCTCTTCTCACGCAAGACTTACGACATGGTAGGCCCTGCTCCTGAGCTTCCTGCCATCCTCGGTACGGATGCGCCGAAGGTAAACAATCTCGATATGACCTCCCGCGGCTTCGACCTGCAGATAAGTTGGCGCGACCGCATCAAGGGCTTCAACTATGGCGTGATACTGACCATGACGGATGGTCGCGTCAAGATCGACAAGTATCCTAATCCCTCCAAGACGCTCAGCATGTACTATAAAGGTGCTTACCTCGGCGATATCTGGGGTTACACCACTGTGGGCATTGCCAAGACCGATGAAGAAATGGCAGAACACTTGAAGAAAGCTGACCAGAGTGCTATAGGCAGCAACTGGGCTGCCGGTGATATCATGTACGCTGACCTTGACGGAGACAGAAAAGTGAACGGAGGCGAAGGCACGGCAGACAAGCCGGGTGACCGTCGCATCATCGGTAACTCAACACCGCGTTACAACTTCGGTCTCAACCTCACGGCAGCCTGGAAAGGCTTCGACCTGAAGGTGTTTTTCCAAGGTACGCTTAAGCGTGACTATGCTCCGGGGGCAAGCGATGCCGTGTTCTGGGGTGCCTGCGGCATTGGCAAATGGCAGGCTACAGGGTTCAAGCAGCATCTCGACTTCTTCCGCAGTGATCCGAATGACCCATTGGGACAGAACCTCGACAGCTACTATCCGCGCGCCAACTGGAACGGCGGCCGTAACAACCAGACCCAGACTAAGTATCTTCAAAACGCAGCCTACTGCCGCCTGAAGAACCTCACCATCGGCTATACCATTCCGCAAAACATCACACGCCACTTTTATGTGCAGAACCTCCGTGTGTTCTTCTCGGCTGAGAATCTCTTTACCATCACAAGCTTCACCAAGCTCGGTGACCCTGAGATCATCGATGCCAGCGGATGGGGATTTTCGAAGGCCTATCCCTTGACAAGGAACTTCGCTTTCGGTCTTAGTGTAACGCTTTAATCAATCTTGTTAATCTAAGAATATTATGAACAACAGTTTCAAATATATAGCGCTTGGTTGTGTGGCTCTGATGGTAGCTTCATGCAACGATTTCCTTGACAGGGAACCAAAGTCGGACATCACTCCGAAGACCTATTTCACTTCAGAGGCCGACCTTGCAGCCTATACCATCAATCAGTATACATTCAGAAGCATTGATCCGGGAAGCTACGGTATTAGTACTTTCGGCGATGACAATAACACTGACAATCAGGCGTCGATGAGCGCTTCCTCACGCTGGGCACCCGGTACCTGGCAGGTAGGACAGGATGTCGGCGACTGGGGCAGTGCTTGGAACTTCACACGCATCCGCCAGATCAATTATTTCTTTGACCAGGTCATGCCAAAATACAATAGCGGACAGATAGCCGGCAACACGACCAATATCCGTCACTATATCGGCGAGGCATATGTCATTCGCGCCTACGACTACTTCACGGTACTTAAGACCATCGGTGATGCACCTATTGTCACGACAGCCATGCCCGATGACAGACAGATGCTTATCGAGGCATCAAAGCGTGAGCCCAGCAACAAGGTGGCACGTTATATTCTCGCTACTCTTGACACAGCACTGACCTATCTGTCTGATGTAGGGCCTGGCGGTAAGAACCGTGTGACGAAAGACGTTGCTTATCTGCTCCGCTCCCGCGTGGCACTCTACGAGGGAACATGGCTCAAGCACCATAAAGGTACTGCCTTCGTGCCGGGCGGATCCGGATGGCCGGGGAAGGCTGAGGATGTGCAGGGATTCAACATCGACTCAGAAATCAGCTACTTCCTCACCGAGTGCATGAAATCGGCTAAAATCGTGGGTGACAAGCTTATGGGAAATCTCGTGCAGAACACGGACACAAAGGAAGGCTTTGACAAGAATCTCAAGGAACTGAACCCGTACTATGGCATGTTCTGCAATCCTAACATGGACGGCTATAGCGAGGTGCTCATGTGGCGCAGCTATAATCTCGACCAGAACGTCTCCCACAACATTCAGATGCAGCTCATCCGTAACGGTGGCGGATCAGGATGGACACGTGGTCTCGTCAACTCCTTCCTCATGCGCAACGGCCTGCCCATCTATGCTACAGGATCCGGATATAACCCCGACTGGGAGAAAGAAGGCATCAGGGCAATGTTGCAGGACCGTGACTCCCGCATCCAGCAGTTCACGAAGAAAGACGGAGATGTAGACTTCTACACCTATGACGGTGAAGAGTCTCTCTTCGATCCGACCTGGATGGTGCGTGGATCTTCCGACACAAAGATAGTGACAGGCTTTGCTATCAAGAAGGGCAAGTACTACGATCCTGACATGGAGGCTCTCCACCACAAGGGCAACACAGGCAGCGTCGTGTTCCGTGGGACGGAGGCGCTGCTCAACTATATGGAGGCCTGCTATGAGTCAACGGGAAGGATCGATGCCACCGCTGACAAGTACTGGCGTGCGCTGCGTACCCGTGCCAAAGTGGATCCGGACTACAACAAGACCATCGCTGCCACTAATATGGCAGAGGAAGCCAAATGGGACTGGGGCGCTTATTCTCACGGACAGCTTGTTGATGCTACGCTCTATAACATCCGCCGCGAACGCCGTGATGAGTTCATCGGTGAGGGTATGCGCTGGGATGACCTGCGCCGTTGGCGGGCCTGCGATCAGGTCAACGGCTATCAAATCGAAGGCCTTCGATTCTGGGGCTCCATTTATGAAAATACCATGGTAAACGATAAGGGCGAAAGCTATCTCAAGGTAGATGTCGACGGTGGTAAGGGTAACATGTCGAGCAAGGAGATCAGCGGCGACTATATCCGTCCTTACCAGATCAGCCGGAAAAACAACAACGTGTTCGACGGCTACCACTTCACTCCCGCCCATTACCTCTCGCCGATCCCGCAGGCGGTATTCCGCCAGACGGCAAGCGGTGACCAGACTGACCTCAGCACCTCTGTGGTCTATCAGAATCCAGGATGGCCAATGGTGGCCGGAAAAGGGCCTACGGACGTGAAGTAATTTGATTATTCCTGTTTCTATAAATCAGGGCGGTATTTGTATATACCGCCCTCCTGTAATGTGTTGAAACCGAAAATCCCGAATATAACCCCATGTAACAACTCAGTCTTTTTAGGCATGACAAATTCCGAATGACTATTTCTTAGTCATTTTCAGGCGCATATGCAAAGTTCCGTGGAAGGGCTACCCAAAAATCGCGTAGGGCTCAATACAAGCATATTTATGGCTCCTAAATATGGCCGGCAGTCAACAAAACTTCACCCTTCGCTTCCGTACGGCTATTGTCAATGATGACATCGATACGGCTATGGAGGCCTTGCAGGATTCCCGTATGACATCCATCACAATAAGGAATCTTATTTCCAGGCCATTATCTACACGGTCCTCATTACGCTCAATTTCACAATCCCATATACATAAGACTCAGTAAACATAAAGCGTAGATCGCCGACTTGCTTTGAAGCAGGTCGGGGATCGTTTTCTTTATTCTGGGTATGAATGAACAGTGTTTGAATGAGGAATATATGCTCACGGGTCTATTGTCTTACTCCAAGTCGTCAACATAGCGTTTATATTTTGTATATGTATGAAGACTGATTATCAGCAAGTTACTGTTTGATCTCTTTATATATTCATTGATATGCTGTTTTTTGAAGAATAATGTTCTTTAACTTTGCCGTCGAGATTTATGATTGCATCGAATGCATATCTATTATTAATATAAACATTTATGAAACAACTCAAAACCATTTGCTTGTCTCTTGCCATGCTGGGCAGTTCCACGCTTTTGTGGGCTCAAAACGGTAATCTGAAAGGTATAGTCGTTGATGACCAAGGAGAACCGATTATTGGAGCATCCATTGTCCAGAAAGGTTCTGGGAAGGGAGCAGTGTCTGACCTTGATGGTAACTTTAGCGTCACGGCTCAGCCCGGTACAACGCTCGTCATCTCCTATGTTGGATTCCTGCCGCAGGAAGTCAAGGCTAAACCAGGGATGCGTATCACGCTTCATGAGGACACAAAGACACTGAACGATGTCGTCGTTATCGGTTATGGTACTCAGAAGAAGAGTGTTGTCACAGCTAGTATTGCTTCTATCGGGGCTGACCAGCTGAAGGAAACTGCACCGGTCCGTGTTGACAATGCGCTGAAGGGTCTTGTCTCTGGTGTGCAAGTGACCATTGCTTCCGGTCAGCCTGGTGCCGGTAGCAAGATTCGCGTGCGTGGTACAGGAAGCTATAACAATTCCGACCCTTTGTATATCGTTGACGGTATGCCGGTCAGTGGCATCGACTACCTCAACCCCAGTGATATTCAGAGTATTGAGGTTCTGAAGGATGCAGCCTCTGGTGCCGTCTATGGTACGCGAGCCGCCAACGGCGTAGTGCTGGTTACTACGAAGACTGGTCAAAAAGGCAAGGCGCGTGTGACCTATGATTTTTCCTATGGTTGGCAGAATCCTTGGCGCGAGCGCAAGATGCTTGATGCCCAGCAGTATGCTACGCTTATGCAGGAAGCAGCTGATTATGCGGGGACAAGATTGCCGGCTGGCTTGATACCAGACAACGTCGCTTCTCTGGGTAAAGGAACCGACTGGCTTCATGAGACATTCGATCACAATGCACCCATTGTACAGCACCAGGTAAGTGTCAGTGGTGCTTCCGACAGAGTCAACTATTATCTCTCTTTGGGATATGTCAATCAGGAAGGTATCGTGGGAGGCAACTTCAACCGTTCCAACTATGAACGTACGACCTTGAGGTCAAACACCACCTATACCCTTTGGGATGAGGGGAAACAGCGTAACTGGCTGAGTGATGCCAAAATTGGCGTTAATGCACAGTATAGCCGTATCCTTTCTCATTCGTTGAACACACAGAATCTGACAGGTGGCTCACCGTTGAGCAGCGCTATGTTCCTGCCTCCGACGATGACGGTCTATCCTGTTGATGAGTCTGCTTTGCTCGAGCAATATAAGAATGAGAACGAGAAATACGAGCTCATACGTGACAAAAGCGGACGGTTGTATAACATCCCGTCTGATGCCCTCAACGAGATCAACAATCCTTTAGCATTCATGTCCCTTCCCGGAACACGTTACAACACCGATAAGCTTGTCGGCAACTTCTTCTTCGACATGAACATCTGGGACCATCTTCGGTTCAAGTCGACTTTCGGTGTAGACCTGGCCTGGTGGGGCAGTGACGGATGGAATGAGACGTATTATCTCAACAAAAATATGAAGAACGACATCACGAGTGCCTATGCAGGAATGGACAGAAGCCGTACCTGGCAGCTTGAGAATACGCTGACCTATGACCGCACCTTCGGTGAACACACTATCAATGTCGTCCTCGGACAGTCGGCTCTTTGTTCAAGTGGCCGTTCCCTCAGTGGAGAAGGCAGAGGCTTGGTGGCACAGGATCCGTCGCATGCTGCTGGTAATATCGACTTCATCACAGGCAATGAGTGGAGTGTGGACAGAAATGTTACAGGCAGCAATTATGCTCACCACAAGTTGGCTTCCTATTTCGGCCGTCTCTCCTACAACTATGCTGAGCGCTACATACTTCAGTTGACCGTACGTCGTGATGGCTCATCACGCTTCGGACCGTCGCATAAATGGGCTACGTTCCCTTCTGCCTCTTTAGGTTGGAATATCACAAATGAGAAGTGGATGGAACATCGCCCTGACTGGCTTGCTAATGCCAAACTGCGTCTCTCCTGGGGTAAGAATGGTAACGAGAATATCGGAGACTTCCTTTATACGACCAATGTCTCGATGGGTAACAACTATGGTTTCGGCTCAGAAGGTAAAGAGGTTGTGACACCGGGCAGTAAACCCTCCGGTACGGCAAATGCTGATCTCAAATGGGAGGAGAGCGAGCAGTATGATGCCGGTCTTGACCTGAGCTTCTTCGGCAGTGCTCTCACGTTTACTGTCGACTGGTTCAAGAAAAAGACTAACGGCATGATTAAGCAGATGAGTGTGCCGAGCTACTTGGGTGAAAGCAAACCTTACGGCAATGTGGGCGACATGCAGAACACGGGCATGGAGTTTGAACTCGGATATAAGTTCCATTCCGGTGACTGGAATTTCTCACTGAGTGGAAACGCCTCTTATGTGAAGAATAAACTTATCAAATATGGTAATGCCAGTGGCTATGAGACCTTTGATAATGTTCATCAGGTAGGCAATGTCAGTCGTGGTTCCGAGGGTGAGGTCTATCCTTACTTCTATGGTTATAAGACAGCTGGCATCTTCCAGAATGAGGCAGAGGTTAAAGCCTGGGTCAACGATAAGGGAGAAATGCTACAGCCTAATGCGAAGCCAGGCGATGTGCGTTTTGTGGATTATGACCACAATGGCGTGATCAATGCCGATGACCGTACTAAGATTGGTAAAGGTACACCCGACTGGACTTACGGCATTAACTTCACAGCCAACTGGCGTGATATAGACTTCAGCATGCTGTGGACGGGCGTGACAGGTAACCAGATCTTTGAGGCTACGCGACGTCTCGACTGTCCTTACGTCAATCTCCCTGAGGAGTTCATGAGCCGTTGGCACGGAGAGGGTACCTCCAACAGGATGCCTCGCTTTACTTTTACCAATGATAACGACAACTGGAGAGCAAGCGACTTATGGATCCACAGCGGTACCTATCTGCGCCTGAAGAACATCCAGTTAGGTTATACGTTGCCGGAGCAGCTGACACGCAGGTTCTTTATCTCTCGCTTACGTCTCTTTGTGGCAGCGGAGAATCTCTTGACCATCACTCCTTATGATGGTTTTGAACCGGAGATATCTGCTGACACATCAAATGGCATCGACCGAGGCTATTATCCACAGGCGCGTACCATCACAGTAGGTCTTAATGTAGCATTTTAATAAGGGAGTTTTAATGTATCATTTTAATAGTATGATATTGAAGATGAAAACAAAAATATTCTTTTCTGCTTGTATGGCTCTGGGCGCATTGAGCCTGAGCTCCTGCGGTGACAGCTTCCTGGAGTCGCAGCCTGCATCCAGCGTCCCGACAGACGGCTATTATAACACAGCGGCCCATATAGAAGAGGCTGCAACGGCAGCTTACGCCCCGGCTACCTGGTATGACTACTTTGCGGGCTGGGCGCCGCTCTTCCTGGTCACTGACGTCCAGGGCGATGATCTTTATCCTGGAGGAGGCAGTGTTGCCGACCAGGCAGAGATACACCTCGCCTCGCAGTATAAGCAGAGTCCTACCATGACCTTCTCGGGAGCATGGTCAGCGAGCTATTCGGGTGTGAACCGTGCCAACCATCTCATAGAGGATGCTACGAATGCTACCTCTCTTGATGAGGCCACGCGACAGCAATTCATCGATGAAGGCGTCACGATCCGTTCCTTCTATTATCTTATCCTATGGAAGTTCTGGGGCAATGTGCCTTATTATGCCGACAACCTCAAGTATCCTTACATCTCCAAACAGTTTAAGGCGGATGAAGTCTATGAGGCTGTAGTAAAAGACCTCGAGGGTGTATTGGACCATAACAGCTTACCTATGCGTGAGACGAATGCACGTGCCGGTCATGCTACAAGGGCTTTTGCTGAGATGATGTATGCTGATTTCGTAATGTATCAGAATGATAAGAGCCGGTATCAGAAAGCACTCGATTATATGGAGGATATCATTAATAGCGGAAAGTATCATTTGATGTCCAACTTCGGCTCTATCTTTGAGGCGAAGAACGAATGGTGCGACGAGTCAATCTTTGAGATAAACTATTATAACGAAGGTTCTAAACGTGACTGGGGCTCAGCCAATGCACCAGGTGGTACGGTAGTGCCATCTCTCATCGGTGTTGATGGTCTCAATTATCACGGAGGCACCCAGGAGTTCGCCACCGGTGGCTGGGGCTTCTGCGATGTTTCCAAGGAAGTCTATGATGCTTATGAGCCTAATGACCAACGGCGTGATGGCGGGATACTTTGTATGGACAAATACATTGCAGACGAGGCAAAGAAAGGCATCACGGTGACTTATAATGGTCGTTATCAGAACACAGGTCTCTTCCTGAAAAAATATCTCGGCCGACCGGGTGAGAATGCCAACTCACAGGCTTCCGACTTGGGATGGAATAAGAACATGCGTGTCTACAGGTATGCGGAGACACTGCTCAATGCCAGCGAGCTGGCTCTGCGGCTTGGCGACCAGGCTAAGGCGGATAAGTACCTCAACGAGGTGAGAGACCGTGCCGGTGTGGAGCATGTCACGGCTACGCTCGACAACCTCCTGAAGGAGCGCCGCTTAGAGTTTGTCGGTGAAGGCAAGCGCTATCATGACCTGATCCGCTTCGGAAAGGCCGAAGAGGTGTTGAAGGCTGGTGGTGGGAAATGTCTCAATGCACAGAAGACGGGTTACACGGTGACGGCTATCCCGCAGCGTGGCGACTGGACGCTAAACAAAAAGTATCTTCCTATTCCACAAGATGAGATTGATGCTTGCACTGGATCGGAATATCCGTTGGAGCAGAATCCATACTAATTCTCTATAACTGCTTATGTCTAAAGGTTGCATCTATTGAGGATGCAACCTTTTCTCTTTATATAATCTCAATCTTTAGTCGTATTTTGTCGAACGATGGCCAATTGTTTGTCACGTGTCAGCCAGTTGTCCGTCACGTGTCAGCCAATTGTTTGTCGAACGTCAGCCTTTATTCTTTAGTTTCCTTATTCTTGCGCGGTAGTTGTAGACAGTATTGATGGAGAGATTGAGCATCTGGGCAATTTTGCTGCCGTCGTCAATGCCGAGACGGACGAGTGCGAAGACCCGAAGAATAGTGTTCAGTTCTCCTTGGGGAGGATTCTGCTGTTGCCCCGGAGGAAGGCCTTGGTTAAACTCGTCGATGAATGTAGGAAAGAGACTGAGGAAAGTACTGTCGAAGTCTTTATATAGCTCTTTGATGTTCTCAACTTTCTCATCCGTTGACCGTAGCATCTGATGCAAGTCATCGAACTTGCGGTCTCTAAGGAGTTTATTGGTCTGATGTCGGAAGGCTTCCATCTTTTCTATGTAGGTACCACATAGTGCGAAGAAATGCCAGATATAGGTCTCTTTCAGCTTGTTGGCCTCTTTCAGGTGTTCATAGGCTGTCTTTAGCTGCTCATTCTTCCCTCTGATACGTCTGTTTGATTGACGGACATAATAGAAGAGGTAGAGCAAAATGACGGCGATGATGATGATGGCTATGACAAGCACGGTAAGAAGTTCATTGCGCTGGTACAGGGCATGACTGTAGCTGTCGTTGACAATAGCCATGATTGGCGATATCTGCTGGCTACGCAGGCGTGCAGAGAACTTTCGGGAGCAGTCCCATGAATAGTCGATGTATTGATGTTGCCGTTCTATGGAGAGCTCGTTCCTGAATGTTCCGACAAGTGTCCATAGAGCACCTTGGTCCATGACAGCATGCGTGATGTCGCAGATGGCTGAGCGCAAGAGCCAGTATTCCATCTGCTCTTTATCGTCAATAACTTTGTACACGGTATATCTGAAATAAGCAGCGACAGCGAAGCGGCGGTCGTTGGGAGAGACCCTTTTAAGCCACTCGTCGCTCACCCGTAAGGCTTCTGTGTAGTCGTTTTTGATGGTGAGCGAGATAATTTTGTATTGATAATAGTCATCGGAATGAGGGTCTGCTTCATGAAGCAGACTGTCACGATAAGCATTGCCAAGTTCTTGAAAAGGTGCTTGCAGGCTTTTCACTTTTGTGTAGGCTGCCATCTCGAGGTACACATCCTGGGCGGCAAGTAGGTATTTCTCGCGGCCCTCCTTCGTAAGGTGAGACAAGTCAACCCGTTTCAGCTCCTGGAGTGCTTCCTCGTAGAAACCGACTTTTGAGCACTGCACGGCAAGCATGGATCGGCACAAACTCTCCTCGTCGGAGCGGTGCATTCGCTGCGCCAGGGATATGCAGTGCTCCATAGCAACGATAGCAGAGTCGTTGATGTAAGACTGATATTCATTAAACAGCTTCCGATTTATCTGATACTGTTTTCCTATGTTGTGACTTTTCTCTAGTTCCTTCTTTAGTGAAGAGATTCTCTTTTCCCGATACTGGACGTACACCTTCGATTGTGATATTGCTTGGTCAAGCTGGTGGTCAAGCTCTTTGCAATTGGACTGCCTGGTAGCTGAGGCGCATAGAGCCATAACGAGCAAGAAAAGAGATAATGTAGTTTTTATCATCGTTCATATGGTTTTATAAAGCGAAGGTAGTTAAAATTGTAATTATTAACAAATATTCGTACGTAAATTTTTATGTTCTGCTGTTCCCCTATATCTATTCCTATTTATATTTCTGATACTACTGGATTTAGTGTGAATTAACATGTGTTTCTTTACGAATTCTTCTAAGATGTCTAACTTTATCTCCATGGATAAGACCTCTTAAAGAAGTGATATCCCTCACTGTATCTATGCTGCCATTACTAACCATCATATCCCAGAATTCGAGAGACTTGCGCTCAACAAACCCATTGTAACCAGACAAGGAACTACCGAAGATATCGCGCAGGCCTTGATGCTCATAAAGATAGGTCAGACACTTACCAATATCACGGATATCCTCAGGTCGATGCGTCTCTTCTATGAAACCGATATTCAGCATGATACGACTACGCACGCGGCCTGTATGGTCACGGAAAGACTCCTTGATGCGATAATAGCCCTCATCGCGTTGGGTCTTTGAATTGTATCTGAGCTGAGATGTGAAATGCATACGGATACAAAGATACGGATTTCCCCCGATACTGGTGTGTACTACAAATCTGATTTTCAATAAGCCATACTTGATTATCAATAGCTTTTTCAGTCGGGGAAATGGGTTAGTTGAATTCACCAATGAAAAAATAGCTTAAAAATGCGAGTACATCTGTAGCAAAATGGGGCAGAACTGCGTCTATATATGTAAATAACCGTTTAATTATTATAACCCATAAAAACAAACATGAAGAGAAAAGCACTTCTTCTTAGTCTGGTGTTTGCCGCCACAGGCGTCATGGCCCAGACCCTTTCGTCAGGCATTGACTTGAACAACCTCGACCGCAGCGTGCGGCCGGGCGACGACTTCTACCACTTTGCCGCAGGAGGCTGGCTTAAAAGCCATCCCCTCGACGCCGAGCACTCTGATAACGGCGCCTTCACCGATCTCTACGAGCTCAACCAGAAGCGCATACAAAACATTATCCTGCAGTATGCCGGCAGCCCGCAGAAACAGGGATCGCTCGAACAGAAGATAGGGTCTCTCTATAACCTGATGATGGACAGCATACGCCTGAACCGCGAGGGTTGGACTCCCATCAAGCCTACGCTGAAGAAGATTGCGGACATCAGAAACAAGAAAGAGTATCAGTTAGTGACGGCCGCACTCGACCGTAACGGCGAGAACACGATGATGTTCGGCATAGGCATTGGGGCTGACTTGCGCAATGCCGACTGGAATATCGTAAGCCTTAGCCAGGGCGGGCTGGGTCTCGGCACCCGCGACTATTATCTTTCTGACGACGCACAGAACAAGCACGTGTTGGAAGCCTACAAGGCCTACCTCAAAAAGCTCTTCATGATGACGGGTAGCGATGAGGCCACAGCTGAGAAGAAGATGCGGGCCGTGCTCGCCATCGAGACGCGCATAGCCCGTGCCAGCTACGACCGCGTGAAGCTGCGCGACATTGACGCCAACTACCACAAGCTGTCGTACACGCAGTTAGTGACCGACTATCCGGGCATTGACTGGGGCAATGTATTCCTCAAGAGTGGATTCCCTGCCTTCGACGACATGGTAGTGGGGCAGCCCGAACCCATTCATGAGGTAGAGAAGATTCTGGAAGAAACCTCTCTCGATGATCTCAAGACGTATGCCGAGGCCCGCGTCATCAGCGGTGCCAGCAGCCAGTTGAGCGACGACTTCCGCGCCGAGGCGTTCAAATTCAGCTCCGTCCTCAGCGGCACCAAGCAGGACCGGCCGCGCTGGAAACGCGCCGTAAGCCTGGTAAGTGGGACCTTAGGTGAAGCCATCGGTAAGCTGTACGTAGAGAAGTACTTCCCAGAGAGTTCAAAGAAGCGTATGCTCGAGCTGGTACACAACCTACAGACAGCGCTGGGCCAGCGCATTGACGAGGCCACATGGATGGGTGCCGAGACCAAGGCTCAGGCCAAGGACAAGCTGTCGAACTTCATTATCAAGATAGGCTACCCCGACAAGTGGAAGGACTATAGCGGCTTCCAGGTGAACGACAGCCTTTCGCTGTATGCCAACTTGCAGAATATAGCCCGCTGGGAGACCGACGACGTCATAGCCCGACGGGCCAATAAACGGGTGGACAAGACGGAGTGGGGCATGACGCCGCAAACCATCAACGCCTACTATAACCCCACCACGAACGAGATATGTTTCCCTGCCGCCATACTGCAGCCGCCTTTCTTTGACCCCACAGCCGACGACGCGGCTAACTACGGCGCCATAGGCGGCGTCATTGGACACGAAATGAGCCACGGCTTCGACGACCAGGGCTCGCAGTTTGACAAAACCGGCAACCAGCGCAACTGGTGGACGGCAGCCGACAAACGCAACTTCGATGCACGTACGAAGGTGCTGGCCGACAACTTCTCGGCCTTCGAAGTGCTGCCTGGCGTAAAGGTGAACGGCAAACAGACCTTAGGCGAGAACATCGGCGACAACGGCGGCCTGAACATTGCCCTGCGTGCCCTCGAGAACGCCATGAAGCAGAATCCCCTCGGCGTGAAGGACGGCTTCACCCCCGAACAGCGCTTCTTCCTGGCATGGGGCCGCGTGTGGGCCTCAAACATGGCACCCGAATACGTGAAGTATCTGCTCACCGTGGACGTCCACTCTCCCAATATGGCTCGCGTCAACGGTGCTCTACCGCAGATTGACGCCTGGTACAAGGCCTTTGGCGTAAAGAAGGGCGACAAGCTCTTCTTGCCGAAGAATAAGCGTGCCCATATCTGGTAAATTGCTTGCTGTCTTCACATGTTTACGGCGTAAAGCGTAAAGACAAACCCTTTACGCCGTAAAGGCAGCACCTCTACGCCGTAGACAAAAGGAGAACACAGGCCAACTCTGTATTCACTATCATGACGGGTTACGGCATGCGGACGGCTATCTTTCCGGTTGCTCAACGATTATCCCTGACTCCTTAGTATTGCATAAAACATGAAGAAAATTTTAACTCTCCTGCTTGGCTTGTTGGGTCTTGCAAGCAACGCCAGCGCACAGTCAGATAGTATCAAGACTGTTGATGCCACGCAATTTGAAGAAATCATCAGGTCGGACTCCGTTGTACTTGTAGATGTCCGTACAGCTGAAGAATATGCCAATGGTCATATTGACAATGCCCTCAATATCGATGTACTAAAGCCTGACTTTGAGTGTAAGGCGGTAACCTTATCCAAGAGCAAGAACATTGCTGTCTATTGCCGTTCGGGTAAGCGCAGTCTCAAGGCTGCCGCCATGTTGGCAAAAAGTGGCTACCAGGTCATCAACCTCCGTGGTGGATGGATTGAATGGCAGGAATATAAGAAGTAATTCATCAATAGGTCTAAAAATGGAAGTTTGCTACTATAGAAAGGTCGTGGTTGTGATAGCTCTCGTTGACAGAAGAATATTTCTTTATAACGTCCAATAGGCCAATATGTCCCTGAACACCAAGCCTCCAATGTCTGCCCAACTGATAATACACGCCAGGCTGCAGTCCCAAGTCAAATGGCCTATAAACATCTTTATCATTCAATGCGTCTCCTGGATCTGCATCATTATAATGGGTAGCATTAGAGGTAAGAAAGGAGAACACTGGGCCCAACTCAACAACAAGCCCGCTCTTACGTGGGTTGTTCATCAGATGATATTGTACGAGAACGGGGACATCGATGTACGAACAATCGTAGGCACCAACTCCTGGGTCCGCGTCACCAATCTGGAAACGCGCCCGATATCCGATACCCGGCATAATGGACCAATGGTCTGAAACATGACAATTCAAGCCATAGCCCATCCGGAAAGCGTAAGAACCATCATCAAAAGGTGTCGAGGTCACTCCACCTAAGCCTATATACAGGTTATGTTCAAAATGTTTCTTTTGTGCATGACTTGTAGCGGAGAATCCTATTAATGCTAATAACAGGACTATCGCATGTAATATTTTAATATTGGTGTAATTTATCATACTATCTATCTTGTTTTCATTATCCGCTACTCATCGTTGTCTTTGGGCACGACGATTGCCAGGATGATATATACGATGACACCACAGAAAGCCGTGCCGAAGGTAAGCACTACATAGATCAGCCGCACCAGGTCGGCATTCAGATCGAAAAAGTCGGCTAAACCACCACACACTCCTGCGATCCATCTGTTTTTCGTTGACCTCAACAGTTTCTTGTCTTTATCCATAAGCTCTGAATATAATAATTATTTTAATTTCTCAAGCAGCTCTTCTTCTGAACCGTATACTCCATCGAACAGACGGTACATCAGTTCGGGCTCTCTAAGATGCTCCACCATGACGAAGACTCGCTTTCCGGCACCCTTCATCCATCCTGCCTCTGTATGAGCTGAACGGCCACAGGGGAGGAGAAGTACACAAGTGTCTGCCCACTTCAACGCATCTATGTCACGTTGAAAGCCACGCTCAGCCACAGGATGCTGTAAACCTTTCTGATATTGCTTTACATCCCATTGCTGCCAGTCCTTATCAACCTGACTCCAATGAAAGCCGACGCTTCCACAAAAGCCATTGATATTGTGGTCGTTATACGAGGCATGTTCAAAGTCGTAGACCTCATGCCCTGCATCTCTCAGAATGCGAACTATTCTTTGCTGATCCTTATTGCGCCAGCTGCTTGCAAGATAAATCTTACTCATGCCCCAAAATTACGAAATAAATTTGATATATGAGTGCAATTCCTGTAAAATGTGCATGACTGACCGGAGACACTTTCGTGGGCATGTCATTGCATGGTCAGCCTTTAGCCACGCGATGACCACGCCTTGGTCATTGCATGACCACGCCTTGGTCACACCCTGACCAAAGCGTGGTCACGTTTCCTGTCAACAATACTGGCACTGTTGCACCTTGGTCAAGCACCAACTCTTTAGTCACATATCCAATGGACTGGGGAACTTCCTTTAACGGTGTCTCCGTCTTTGTCATATCCGAGTATTTATCTATGTTTTCACTATTTCGGCTGCAAGTCACGGTACAAAAAGATTAGGCTTCCCTTTCAAGGGAGCCTTAAAGATAACCCCGACTTGTTGGAAAGAACAGGGTTATAATTCAAACTTATAGCCAACGGTAAACAGCAGAGTACGATTACAGGAGGTGGAGCTGAAGTTATTGTTGGATCCCGCATCGCCATCCTTACGCAAATCAGTTACTCCGATATTGTATCTCAGATCGGCAACGACATTCTTGTATTCATAGCTTACACCAACAGGAACAGACAATGAGAATGTCTTGATTCCAGCATCCTCGCTGCCAGATACTGACACCGACTGACCCTGATAGCTGATGGAAACGTCACCACTTGTCTTTTTACTAACAGCAAATTCAGGTTGCAGGCCAGCTTTTACAGCGAGGCCTTTCCATACATATACATTAGCAAGGATTGGCACTGTAATGCTGTTCAGATGAATCTTCAGGTCCTCATTAATTGCTATCTTTACTTCATCATCTGTGGTATTTACGAAGCCTTTTGTGTCGTAGCTTGCACCCTGTTGGGTGTAGAAGGCTCCGAAGGAAAGACCGAAAAGGTCAGAGAACTGATACTGTGCCTCTGCACCCACAGTAAATCCAAACTTGATTTTGCTTTTGTTGAATCCCACAGCGCCTATCTTTGGTAAATCAGTATCCGATTCAGGACCAAGAGTCGATTCGCCGGCAGATAATTGATGAACAACAGCATAGGCGACACTAACTGGCATTTTACCTGAGAAGTTACTTACTGTGACACCTGCCTTCGGCGTGATGGAGAATGTACCGGCCTTCTGCTGAGCGCATACACTTGAAGCAACCATCAACAAGGCCACTGAACACATTAACTGTTTCTTCATTGGTTTGATATTATATATGTGAATATTATATGAGTCCTATATTTGTTGCTGTAAAAGAAATGAAGTGCTGCAGGAATTAGGAGCTCATCAGGGAAATAATCTTTAACTATAATACTAAATGTAAAAATACAGTTTAAATAAAGAAAGAGCGGGATACGGGAATCGAACCCGCCTCCCAGGCTTGGGAAGCCCGTACACTACCGATGTGCTAATCCCGCACAGAGCCGATACCCGGACTCGAACCGGGGACCCACGCATTACGAATGCGTTGCTCTACCAACTGAGCCATATCGGCGTTTGCATGTGCAAAGGTAAAACTTTTTTTTATTCCTGCAAAGGGTAAGCTTGTTTTTTTTTGAAAAAAGTAGTCACCATGGCTGCCTTGACATTTCAATTGGCTTTCCCGTTGATAAAATCTTATAGAATAATATCAATAGGATCGATTCTGATCATTTACTATACTTTTTGATCAGTTTCTCGGCACGGTTGTCACCCAATTCCTTAGCTTTTGTCAATGCCTCAAGGCCTTTGTCATTCTTTTCCATTTCGCAGAGAGCCATACCCTTGATAATATAAAGATCGCTCATTGTCTCCGTACCCTTGATGTTAAAAGCCAAGTCACATGTTTTGACAGCTTCCTCCAATTTATTGACTCTCAGTTGAAGGCTTGCCAGTTCCGCATAATAGAGCGGTTCTGTGCGCGATAGGTAAATAGCATGAGCAATATCGTTAAGAGCAAGCTGATATTGACGGATCTTCATCTCGCATTGGTATTTCGTATAATAGAAATCAGCCGTTGCATTGTTGTTCATCAGTGAGTCGTAGCGCAAATAGTCAGAGAAAGCCTTGCGGTAATTGCCATCCGCATCGTATTGTCTACCTCTTGCATATACATAGGGAGCCGATGCTGGGCCAGGCTGTACGTTCACAGCAGTATCGAGCAGCTCCATGATTTCTGTTTTTGGTGCCTTAAGATGGCTCTTACATTGTGCTGCCTCATAGTAAATCTCGCCGGTCTTTCCTAAGTCGGTCTTCTGCAGGGACGCCAGCATGTTCAGCGCTTCCTGGTATTTGGCCTGTGCAAACAATATTTGTGCTTGTTGGTGCCGATAAGTTGGAAGCGGATTCAGTTTGTAGGCTTCTCCTGCCAATTCATAAGCTTTGTTCCAATTCCATTTCGTGAATGTCGTATCAATGCGATAGGCACAAGCATTATAAACCAAAGCGGCATAATTGCTGTAGGCCACATCTTTATTTGAAGAACGTTTTACCTCCGTTTGCAGCATCTCATCAGCAGCAGCCAATCTACGATGATTGACAAATTGTGAGGCTTTGGCGTTATACCCGTCCGTGGAATTTGGGAAAGACCGGATATAGTCTTCTATATATTCACTATAGCGAGTGCTGTCAGTGAGGCTTGCCGCTAAGACGAGCATGAGCGAAGCCTCTTTCTCATCGTCAGGAAGAGCAGTACGGATACCCGTAGCACGCAAGGTCTGATCGTTGAATGAAAGTCCGAAGCGCTTGAATGTCGTCGTCAGTCGAGCGTCAGCTGAGAATGCCTCTCCACCTTCCTCAGGTCGCTGTACGATGCCTATGAGTTTTCCTTCATTGTTGATCACGGCGCAGCCTAACATGGAGCCAGATACATCTTCATCCTTGAAGACATAGTAATTGTAATTGGTCATGAACTTCTCTGTTCTTACCGGTACTACGTTCATGATTTCAGGCTTCTTTAAATCATATCCGATGAGATAGACGGAAGTAGATGGTGTATTGTCCACAGTAATAGGAAGTTGAGATGCCGCGTTATTGTAATCTTTTATACGAAATCGGCAGAGATCATAATTCTCAGAGACACCCAACATGGCATCAACAGAATATTGTCTTCCTTTGACGTCGATGATTACGGCGCGGGCTGCATCCTTGAAAGGATGCCACATGGCAATAGCTTCGCCTGCCATGCCTGTGAAGACGCCATGAGTTGAAGCATGTATGGTGCCGTCAGCATTGTAAGTTGTCAAGGTAAATACACTTTGAGAGGCTTTCTTTACGGCTGCCGGCTGTGCACTCGCAAATAGGGGCGCACCAACAATCATTAACCATAATAAGGAGAATATCTTTTCTTTCATTTTTATCTTAAATGATTTATTATCAAACGCTTATTCTGTTCATCAATTCATTTACGGCCTGCATTTTCCAATAATTCTCTTGCATTGTCAATGGCAGCCTGTGAGATATTGCTTCCACTGAGCATTTGTGCAATTTCCGTGATCCGTTCATCAGATGAGAGTTTGCGCATGTGGCTGATAGTCCCCTCGACGGTTTCTTCCTTGCTGACTTTATAATGTGTAGTTCCCATAGCAGCAATTTGCGGCAAATGGGTAATAGAGATGACCTGTCGATTGTGGTCGCCCATCTCACGCATGATCTGTGCCATTTTCTCTGCCACACGTCCACTGACACCGGTGTCTATCTCATCAAAGATAATGGTTGGAAGTTTAACAGCACCGCTAATCATGGCTTTGAGCGAGAGCATGACACGGGCTATCTCACCACCTGAGGCCACTTGAGCAACCGGTTGCAGAGAAGTGCTGCTGTTGGCACTAAACAGGAACTGGACGCGGTCAATGCCTGTGGGCATCAGTTCGCCCTGTCTAAAATCGACAGCAAACCTTATTTTGGGTATGCCTAAAGGCACGAGGCGTTGCTTCATTTCTTCCTCCACCTTAACAGCAGCTGTTTTTCGAGTCTCACTGAGGCGTCTTGCAACTTCCATGCAAGCTGAATGTGCCTTCTCGCTCTCCGTCTTAAGTCTTTCCAGCTCTTCTTCTCCACCATCAATATTGTCGAGCTCAGCCTTTATTTTATCCCTTTCTACAATGAGCTCTTCTGTTGAAGAGACATGGAATTTCTGCTCCAAAGAATAGAGAAGGTCAAGCCTCTCGTTTATGGTCAGCAGCTCTTGAGGGTCGAAATCTACATTTTCCAAATGGTCATCTATCTCCTGTGAAATATCTTTTAGCTCAATATAAGTGGAGTCAAGACGTTCAGCGATAGCCTTAGCATCGGAGAGAACTCCTTCAATGTCGTGCAAGTTCTCGGCAGCTCTGTGCGTCAGCGTCATACCGCCGTTGTCCTCTCCAGCAAGCGCTGCGGAGGCATTGTAGAGTGCCGTCTTTATTTCTTCGGTGTGGCTCATGGTCTGTGCACGTTGCTCCAGTTCCTGCTCTTCGCCATTCGTAAGCTTAGCTTTGTCCAATTCAGCAAACTGAAAACGCAGGAAATCTTCATTCTCCTTGCCTTTCTGACAGGCCAGCTTAAAGTCGGTAAAGGCTTTTTTCGCATTCTGCCATTCATTGTATCTCTTGCGGTAGTCGGTGATGAGATTCTGATCACCGGCGAGTATATCCACGACACTGAGTTGAAAGTCCTCCTTCTGCAATAGCAAATTCTGATGTTGGCTGTGGATGTCAATGAGATGGTCTCCGAGCTCCCGCAGGGTATTCAGTGCTACAGGTGTATCATTGATGAAAGCACGGCTCTTCCCAGTAATGCTGACTTCTCGTCGGAGAATGCAATCAGAAGGATCATTATCAATCTCGTTATCCTTGAAGAAGTCATCCATGGGGTAGTGTGACAAGTCGAAATGAGCTTCGATGACACATTTCTTCCGCCCATTTTTAATTTGCTTTGTATCGGCGCGCTGCCCTAAAAGCAATTGTAATGCGCCTAAGATAATGCTTTTTCCGGCTCCCGTCTCACCCGTAATGACCGAGAAGCCAGGATTGAATGGAATGTCCAACTCATCAATGAGCGTGAAATCCTTGATATATAATTGTTTTAACATCTCGTCATTGCTTTATTCTCTCCCATGCATTATTCTGAGAGGCATTGATGGAAAAGAGGATATCATATACTGACTCTTTCTCTTTGGGAGTGCCTTTCCCCTGGTAGATATTGGCAATTTCGTCGCGCTTATAGTCAGTCCAAATCTGAGGAAGCATGCTCTGCGGCCTGTTATCGTGACTTTTTTTCAAGTCGTTTGCTATGGCTTTGGTAATCTCTGCCCTTCCTCGGTCAGCGTTGGAGGTCATCTGGTCAAGTCCTTTGCGGTAATAATCGTATTGTAGTTGCCGGAAAGGCTGCATGGCCCCATCAAGGTAGTCGTTGATGACAGCAAATCGATTACGATCGTCGTCAAACGATTTCCATCCTGTAAACTCGAGATTCTGGGCGTTGTTCACTAAATTCATGCAACGTTCGAGTACGTCTCCACCTCCCATCGGGGAAAAACTGTCGAGATCTATGCCGATGATAAGATACGCATAGTAAGCAAAGAGTGCCGTAAGCTGGTTGTCAACGGTGGTCTCATTAAACTCTAATTGGTCAAATTGCCGGAAAATGAAGTTGAAGTCATTGTCCGTATTATTATATAATGTCGTTGTGTAGGAGGCGTTGAAGACCGGTCTGTTGGCCTGAATGAGCGCTTTGCAAGTGAACATTCCTGTAGCCTGGTCGTATTTGGTCACAGTAATGTTGAAACTGCACGATATGCGTTCATTCTTTCTGAACTGCAGGCTGGTCCACTGCCTGTCGTTGACAAACTGTGTAAGTGTTTGCTGCAAATTATCGAAGACGGCAACATCCGCGCCACTGATCTGGTTGTGGTTGATCGTGATCTTTGCAGAGAGCTCTTGCCCCTGCACGGTGCATGCCGTCACGACAGCGATCAGCAGCATGAGCGTCCTACGCATTCATGTTGAGTTTAGCCTCACGCAAACGAATACGTGTCAGTACCTGCTTGGTGTTGAGAGGGAAATCAGCGGCTAACATCCAGCTATAATAACCGGGGTCACGATGCAGTACTTCGGTGACATCACTTCCACGATACTTGCCAAAGTTGAAGACTTCATGCCGCTGTGGCTTGCCGTTTTTATCAAGAACAGGCTTATCGTCCTTGTCTTTTACATTCTCCCAAACCATTCGTCCGGCAAAGTCCACGTTATCGGTCATGCGTGATTCATCGGCCAGTGCATCCATATCGTTCGGCAACGCCTGCGAAGGTTCCTCCACAGTATCAGGATTGTAGCGGTCGAGCTCGCCCATAAGCACACGGTAGGTGGCCTCTGCATCTTGATCGGCACGGTGGGCACGGAAGTCGTCTTCCATTTTGTGTCCGGTGTAGAACTTGTAAGCAGCTGCCAAATTGCGTGGCTCCCGTTTATGGAAAATGTTTTGTGCGTCAATGAGTCGGCATCTGGAGAAATCGAAATCCACACCGGCTCTGAGAAACTCTTCGGCAAGCATGGGCACATCAAAGCGATCGCTGTTAAAGCCCGCGAAATCGCAACCGGTGAACTCATCGGCCAGCTGCTTGGCCAACTGCTTGAAGGTAGGGGCATCTTTTACCATTTCCTCCGATATGCCGGTGAGTTGCTGTACGAACGCAGGGATGGGTCTTCCCGGGTTGATAAAGAGGCTCTTGCGCACTTCCTCACCATCCTTGTCGCCCGGACGTACCTTGACATAAGAAATCTGAATGATACGGTCATTGATCATATCAAGCCCTGTGGTCTCCAGATCGAAGACTACCAATGGCTTCGTAAGGTTTAGTCGCATGGTCTACTCTCCTAAAAGCAATGGCATGATGAGCATTAGGATGTCCTCGTTGCTGGGTTGCTCAGTAGGCAGGATGATACCCGCACGACTGGGGTCACCCAACAACATTTTGATCTCATCGGTAGTGATGCTGTTGAGAATTTCTGAGAAGAAGTCGCCACGGAAGCCAATCTCTAAAGGCTGGCCATTGTATTGGCACACAATGCTCTCCTTGGCACTGGTGGCGAAGTCAAGATCCTCTGACGAGAGTTGAAGACCACCGTTGTCGATGTGGAATCTAATGAGCTGTGAGCTCATGCTGGCAAAGGGCAGCACCCTTCGTATCGCACTGAGCAAAGCCTTACGGTCGATGGTCAGCTCGTTAGGATTGTCTGTAGGGATAGCGGCATTGTAGTTGGGGAAGACACCCTCAATGAGGGTGCATGTCAGCTGACCATTGGGGAAATAGAATTCAGCGGCATTGCTGTTGAACTTAATGGTGACATCCTCCTCGCTTTTGTCGAGCACGGAGCGCAACAGCGTCGCCGGTTTCTTCGGCAGAATGAAAGAAGCATGCTCCTCACTCTTCACACCCATATAGCGACAACGTACAAGCTTGTGGCCGTCAGAAGCCACGAAAGCCAGACAGTCAGGCAGCAAGTCAAAATAGATACCGTTCATGACTGGGCGAATCTCGTTGTTGTCGGTGGCGAAGATGGTACGGTTGATGTTTTCGCAGAGCACCTTAGAGTTGAGCGTCAATGTGCGTGCGTCGTTATCCATTGGGGCTTTTTGTGGATATTCTTCCGCATTTTGCGCCGTGAAGTTGTATCGACCGTTTTGATATTCAACGGCTACCTCAAAAGTATCTGGGTTGACCTCAAACGTCAGAGGCTGCTCCGGCAACTCCCTGACAGCATCGAGAATGGTCCGGTTGGGTATGGCAAACTCTCCGTTGGCATCACACTCGTCGAGGGCAAGCGTAGTCTTCATGACGTTTTCGCTGTCTGAAGCCGTCACGTCCATCTGCCCATCGTGAACCTGAAAGAGAAAGCTTTCGAGGATAGCAAGCGAGTTCTTGCTGCTGATGACCTTAGCAAGGGTCTGCAAACGGCTGTTGAGAGCCGTACTGGAAAGTGTAAATCTCATTGTATCTTTAGTTTATTATTATTGTTGGCTATCAATTCAATACCCGTTTGATTCTTTTCATTTTACAAAGATACATATAATTTACTTATTTCATGGAAATGGCTTCATGTTTTTTTTGTTTTTTCATTTTTTAAATGGAAAATGCTTTGTTAGAAGCAAGAATTTGCCTAATTTCGCACATTAAACAATGCAAAACAATAAAAAACACATCTGAAATGGCATTACAAGGAATAGAAGTTGAGGGAGTTATCATCAAAGAATATCCTGCAAAGGAAGGCGTATCCCAGCGTTCAGGCAATGCGTGGAAGTCTCAGGAATTTGTTATCCAGACAAAGGATCAGTATCCGCGCGCCTGTGTCTTCCGTGTGTTCGGCGCTGATCGCATTCAGCAGTTTAATATTCATCAGGGCGACACGGTTCATGTTTGGCTTGACATCAACGCCCGCCCGTGGCAGGATCGTTATTTCACCGACATCAACTGCTACCAGTGTGACCATATCGATCCCAATGCCGTGAATACGGGCGTGCAGCCCGCACAACCAGACAGCCAGTTGGGTGGCGCCCCTGCTGGTAACGCGGCACCAGCATCAGCTCCAGCCCCTTCCGCTGATCCTTTAGGTGGTGGCGACAACACGGATGACCTGCCCTTCTAAGGATGATAAACGGTCACAAATGAAACGCCTTTCCCATTACAGTGTAAAGGGAAGGCGTCTACGGTGTAATGGCGATGCGATTCAATAAGAATCGCATCGCCATTACGGTGTAAACGCAATGGCTGAAAATACGTTATGATTTACCCCAACAACTTCGAGATTAAGATAGGTTTCAACGAAATCAAGGACAAATTATCCTCTCTTTGCCTGTCCACATTGGGTAAGAGCCTTGTGTCTACAATGGCATTTAGCCAAGATGCGGAGCAAGTGAATGTCTGGATGGAAGAGCTTCGTGAAATGCGAAGAATAGGAGAGGAGAGTGACGAGTTTCCATTAACCAATTTCTTCGATGTGCGTGAGAGCCTTAAACGTGTGCGGCTGCAGAACACGTGGATTGAGGAGAGTGAGCTCTTTGACCTGCGCCGGTCGCTCAAGACCATCGAAGACCTTGTCAGGTTTCTCTATCAAGGTGAGGAGCTGCCCAATCAGGAAGGCGATGACAGCGACGTGGTGATGCGCAAATGGGATTATCCTGCATTGCATGACCTTGCCGATGGTGTCGCTACATTTCCCATCATCATCCAGCAGATTGACCAGATCATCGATAAGTTCGGACATATACGCGACAGCGCCTCGCCGGCTCTGCTCGACATCCGCAGGGAGATGGCACGCACAGCGGGCTCGGTGTCGAGAATTCTCAACAGTATTCTCCATTCCGCTCAGAGTGAAGGAATTGTAGACAAAGACGCGGCACCGGCCATGCGTGACGGTCGTCTTGTTATCCCCGTGGCACCAGGTCTAAAGCGAAAAATATCAGGTATCGTGCATGATGAAAGTGCCACTGGCCACACGGTTTATATTGAGCCTACCGAAGTAGTGGAGGCGAACAATAAGATCCGTGAGTTGGAAGGGGAAGAGCGTAAAGAAATCATCCGTATTCTCATGAAGATGGCGGAGCGCATCAGACCACATGTGAGAGAGATGCTCGATTCCTATGATTTTCTGGCGCAGATTGACTTCATTCAAGCTAAAGCGCGGTTGGCCAAAGACATGGATGCTTTTGAACCAGCGGTGAAAAGCTCACCTTATATCGACTGGATCCGTGCGAGGCATCCCTTACTGGAAGTTCACCTCAAAGGTGGAATGGTGCCGCTCGACATCATGCTTACTCCCGAGAAGCACATCCTTGTCATCTCGGGCCCTAACGCAGGAGGTAAGTCCGTGTGCCTTAAGACAACCGGTCTGCTGCAGTATATGCTGCAGTGCGGACTGAGTATCCCCGTTGACGGAAAGAGCCAATGCGGAATCTTTGATGACATAATGATTGATATCGGCGACGAGCAGAGCTTGGAGAATGACCTATCCACCTATTCCTCTCATCTGTTGAACATGAAAAATATGATGCGGCAGGCCTCTGACCGAACGCTCATCCTCATTGATGAGTTCGGCACCGGCACTGAGCCGCAGATTGGAGGAGCCATTGCCGAGAGCGTTCTCGGACAGTTCTGCAGCCGTAGGGCCTGGGCCGTCATTACGACTCACTACCAGAATCTCAAGCATTTTGCCGACTCGCACGACGGCGTGGTCAACGGTGCCATGCTCTATGATCGCCATGAGATGCGCCCGCTTTTCCAATTAGCTATCGGCAGGCCGGGGAGTTCCTTCGCCATTGAAATAGCACGCAAGATAGGATTGCCCGAACAGGTTATTCGTGAGGCATCAGAGATTGTAGGCTCTGATTACATTCAGAGCGACAAATATCTTCAGGATATCGTACGCGATAAACGCTACTGGGAGCAAAAACGGCAGACAGTACATCAGAAAGAAAAGGAGTTACAGGAGCGTATCGACCATTATGAGAAGAGCATCACCGATGTAGAGGCGGAGCGAAAGACTGTGCTCGCCAAGGCGAAGCAGGAGGCTGAGGAACTGCTCAGTGAGAGCAACAAGCGCATTGAGAATGCCATTCGTGAAATCCGTGAGCAACAAGCAGCTAAGGAGGAGACGCGAAAGATCAGAGCCGAGCTTGACGCCTTCAAGCAAGAAGTGGGTGATGGCAATTGGAAAGGAGCGTCCCAGCAAAAGAATAGCTCTGGCTTTATCTCTGACGATGACTTCCAAAAGAAGGTAGAGCAGCTGAAAGCGCGGAAACAGCGCCATGAGGAGAGAATGAAGAGAAAAAAGAGTGACGAGGAAAAGGCTGCTTCCGCTTTGCGCAATGCCCCACTGAAAACGGCTGTTGCTTCGAGACAAATCATTGTAGGCGACTGCGTCCGCCTGAAAGGATTGCGCTCGCAGGGCACGGTGGAGCAGTTGTCAGGTAAGACTGCATTGGTACTCATTGGCGACATGCGCACCAAGGTGCCTCTCTCACGGCTTGAGCTGGTGACAGCTGACCACAATCCTGACAGTAATGCGGCCCAGCCCAAAAGCAAGATGGACAGCATCAAAGAGGGATTGCAGGGATATCACGTGTCAGCAGTTACGCAGTCAACCATCGATGACCATCGTAAGGATTTCCATCCGGATCTCGACATCCGCGGTATGCGAGGCGATGAGGCTTTGCAGGCTGTGCGCTATTTTATTGACGATGCAGTATTGATGGGCGTCCAGCGGGTTCGCATCCTACATGGAAAGGGCAACGGAATACTGCGGTCACTCATCAGGCAGTATCTCTCCGCAGAGCCAACGGTGACAAACTTTCATGATGAGGATGTGCGCTTTGGTGGCTCAGGCATCACTGTTGTCGATTTCTGACTGTCCAGAAGCGATGGCAGCAGGATTTCTGTCTCTAGTTGATACATTTCCAAATATAGGTTCAACCAGTCACCTCACATCTCCTTAGGGGGGGAAAGGAGAAATATCTTTTTCGCGTTTTTGTTAAGCAAGTCTTGAAAAATGCGTAATTTTGCAAGTAATAAGTTATCAAGTTGTAAGAGATGAAGAGGCTACAAGATATTGTCAAAGAGAAAGTATTGATTCTGGATGGGGCATTAGGTACTGTCATCCAAGAGCTTGGACTGACTGAGGCCGACTTCCGCGGCGAACGATTCAAAGACATTGAAGGGCAGACTAAAGGCAACAACGATATGCTTAATTTGACGCGACCGGACGTCATTCTTGGTATTCACCGCCGTTATCTCCAAGCGGGTGCCGACATCATCGAGACCAATACTTTTTCTTCACAACGCATCTCACAGGCTGATTATCATCTTGAAGGTTCTGCACGCGACATGGCTTTAGCAGGCGCACGCCTTGCGCGTCAGGCGACCGATACGTTTACTACGGAGGCCTGGCCACGCTTCGTAGCGGGTTCAGTAGGACCTACGAACAAAACATTGTCACTATCGGCCGATGTCACTGATCCCGCTTCTCGTGAGCTTACCTATGATGAGCTGTGGGCAGCCTATTCGGAACAGATCGACGGACTTGTTGAAGGAGGTGTGGATGCCATCCTAATAGAGACTATTTTCGATTCGCTTAATGCTAAGTGCGCCATCGATGCCGCCCTGCAGGTAATGCGTGAGCGAGGCGTGGAGCTGCCCATCATGGTGAGCATTTCAGTGAGTGACCTTGCTGGCCGCACGCTGAGCGGACAGACGCTCGACGCGTTTTTGGGAAGCATCAGTTCGTATCCCATCTTCTCTGTGGGTCTCAATTGCTCATTTGGTGCACGCGAGATGCGCCCGTTTCTTGAAGACTTGGCACGCAAGGCTCCATACTACATTTCAGCTTATCCTAATGCCGGCATGCCGAATGCCATGGGACAATACGATGAGACAGCAGAGAGCATGTCGCCGCTTATTAGGGAATGGATGGAAGATCGTCTGGTGAATATCATAGGTGGCTGTTGCGGTACTGACGAGACTTTCATTCATCAGTATTTTCTCCTCTCTCAGGGGATGAAGCCACACAAGCCTCAGCCCAAACCTACAACGCTATGGCTCTCCGGCCTTGAGCTTCTCGACATCAACTCTGACGTGAGATTCGTTAACGTGGGTGAACGTTGTAATGTCGCGGGGAGCAGAAAGTTCCTGCGTCTCATTAAAGAGAAAAACTACGATGAGGCTCTTTCCATTGCACGCAAGCAAGTTGAGGACGGAGCACTTGTCATTGATGTCAATATGGATGACGCGCTGCTTGATGCACGTAAGGAGATGGTAAACTTCCTCAACCTCATTGCTTCGGAGCCGGACATATCCCGAGTGCCAGTAATGATAGACTCGTCGAAATGGGAGGTAGTTACTGCCGGCTTGAAGTGTCTGCAAGGCAAATGCATTGTCAATTCTATTTCGCTTAAAGAGGGAGAAGAGGTGTTTCTATCCCATGCACGTGATGTTATGCGCTTTGGCGCTGCCGTCGTCGTCATGTGCTTCGACGAACAGGGGCAGGCTACGACTTATGAGCGGAGAATTGAGATCGCGGAGAGAGCATATAGGCTCTTAACGGAAAAGGTTGGCATGAACCCGCTTGACATCATCTTTGACCCGAATATTCTCTCTATCGCCACTGGCATTGAAGAGCATGACAGCTACGCAGTAGAGTTTATCCGTGCTACGAAATGGATACGGACTCATCTTAAAGGTGCGCATGTAAGTGGCGGTGTGAGCAATTTGAGTTTCTCTTTCCGTGGCAACAACTATATCCGCGAGTCAATGCATGCTGTTTTCCTCTATTATGCAATCAAGGCTGGAATGGACTTTGGCATTGTTAATCCGTCAACGAGAATTACCTATTCGGACATTCCAGAGAACGACTTGAAGATCATTGAGGATGCCATACTTAACCGTTATTCGGGTGCAGCTGAGAAACTAACAGAGCTGGCTGAACATATCTTGACGGAAAAAGAAGCTCAGAAAGCTGCCAACAATGGTGTGTCTCCCAAGGCCGCAATCGCTGACGAATGGAGAACAGAATCCCTTCATGATCGCCTTGTATATGCACTCAGAAAAGGCATTGGCGACTATTTGCAGGAGGATCTGAATGAGGCTCTCAACCAGTTTCCACACGCTGTAGATATTATAGAGGGCCCATTGATGGATGGCATGAACATCGTCGGCAAACTTTTTGGTGATGGGAAGATGTTTTTGCCCCAGGTTGTCAAGACCGCACGCACGATGAAGCAGGCTGTGGCCATACTACAACCTTATATCGAAGCAGAGAGGACTGGCGCCGCCTCTACAGCAGGGTGCGTGGTTATGGCAACTGTGAAAGGCGATGTGCATGATATAGGAAAGAATATTGTTGGTGTGGTGATGGGATGCAATAACTATGAAGTCATAGACTTGGGCGTAATGGTGCCTGCAGATCAAATTGTAAAGAAGGCTATCAGTGAGCATGCAGACGTTGTGGGACTGAGTGGTTTGATTACTCCATCGCTTGATGAAATGGTCAACACTGTACGGGAGATGGGTAAAGCAGGACTCAGGATACCGGTGCTAATTGGTGGCGCCACGACCTCCGAGCTTCATACAGCATTGAAAATAGCTCCAGCTTATGAGGGACCGGTTGTTTGGCAGAAGGATGCCTCGCAAAGTGCTGTTATCCTTGCCAAGTTGATGAACGAAAAAGAGCGGCAGCCTTTTCTGGATACGCTTTATGAACGGTATGCCAAGCTCAGAGATGGGTATCATCAGGAGCAAGTAAAGCTCAATTCGCTTGATGAGGCAAGAAAGAACAGGCTCAACTTGTTTCAGAATTAATTGTTTAAGGCGACCCCTTCAGGTCGCCTTAAACAGTGTTTATTGTATCAATTGCTTATAGATCCTATTGAAAGTCTGCCGTAATAATGCTTTGTCAGCAATGACTGCGCGAACCTTTTGAAGATTTTTCTCATTGGGCGATCCTTTGATCCACAAATGGATATAGCCTTTGTCACTGTATTTCTCTTCCATATGCTTGTCGAAGCGCATCCATTGTCGCTCTTCACCATAGTCAGGATAATGCTCAAGTCCATATTCGACAGCTCGAGTAAAGACAATCTCTGGATCCAGATCTCGGTCGGCTTCGGCTACGATTTTGCCATAAATTGATCTTGGCATATGTGAAGAAGATGCGCGGTGATCTTCCACAGCCTCTTTCATGATTGTGAGTTGTTCGGAAGAGAACCATTTCTTCAACCGCGCGTCAGCAGCAAGAATCTTTCCCCCTGTGATATGGTGGATTGCCCTCGGCCCTGCCATTCCAAGATCATGATAGGCGGCGATGACATAAGCCATGTTGACATCGGCTCCAAGCATGACAGCAAGTTCGAGTGAGTTTCTGATCACACGCTGTACATGAGCAAGTCCATGTGAACGTCCGAAGGCATTATAACGTGGCAAAATATTTTGCTCAACAAAATTCATTATCTCGAGGTTGACATTCATAGGTGTTAGAAAGAGGCGAGAACAATTGCAATGACAGTCATCAATCCGTAGATGAACATATCGCGTGCAGTCATTTCAAGTACTTTATTCAATGCTCTACCTTCCCATATCTCTTTGAGTCTTGAGTAGCTTTGCAAGTGCTTGTAGGCATAGAAAAGAAAAGGAAACATGCAGATGGCGGCAATTTGTGGATGGCGTACATCAAACATGATAGCAATCATAGTCAAAGCAGCCCCAAGCGAACCGACAAACTGATAGAGTTGTGCTCCTCTCTGTTCACCAAGTCTGACTATCAAGGTCATCTTCCCATCTCTTTTATCATTGCGCCTGTCTCTGAAATTATTGATACACAGTAAGGTATCAATAACGAGTCCACAACCAATGGAAATTGCAACAACGCATACGGGAATCGTTTTCAGATGGTCGGGCATGATGACATAATAGGTGAAACAAACAGGTACAATCCCAAAGAAGACCAACACAAGAATGTCACCTAAGCCCCGATATGAAAAAAAAGTGGTGTAAAGAAAGGCAAACAGGACACAGAAGGCTCCTACGATAATCATCTCCCAACCGCCAAACCAAATAAGGGGCAGACCGACGATACAAGCTAAAAGTGAGACCAGCAACAATCCCCTTTTCATTGCAGAGGGCGTAATCCAACCCTCTGCACAGGCCCGTTTGGGTCCAAGGCGTGTGGCAGGATCATCATTGCCATGGATGAAGTCAAAATAGTCGTTGATCAGATTCGAATCTATTTGCATGAAGAAGGCAAAGAGAAAGCATAGTACAGCAGGTAATGCCTGGAAATCCTGCCAACCAGTTCCCTTCATTGCCAGAGCAACACCAATCATTACAGGCACGGCTGCACCCGTGAGCGTCTTGGGGCGTGCGGCAAGCACCCACGCCGTAAGCGAATTGGTTTTTATATGTTCATTCTCACTCATTGTCCTAAGTCTTCAATCGACTATACCAACCTGCTTCAATCTGCGAAATTCCAACTGACGCCCATTCTCAGCACACGGCCGTTGAGAGGGTAGTGGGGGGTGAAGAAATAATTCTTGCTGCCACTACCGCTGTTGATATGACTCATCATAATGAAGAAGCGTGCCCTACTGAGCTTAAAATTAAAATAGACATTAGCAATAGGATAGCCACCGATCTTCAATTTATCACTGTTTTCCTGCACCGTAAACTGTCCGAGTGCAGAAAAATACTCAGGAGCAGCGTACTTTGTAAAATAGCGCACATCAGCTCCAAAATCGCAATTTAGCACATGCGCAATCTTGAAACGGAGATAGAGATTGGAATATACATTGATGGAAGAAAGCGGAAGGGCATCCTGATTGGTAGACTTCTGCCAAGTAAATTGTGTTTCCCAGTTGAGCGGACCAAAAGTAAAGTCCTGCCCAATCTCAGCAGTTAGCACAGTGATGGGGCTGCTTGTCTGTCGCGAATAAGCCATATTGTAAAGTCTGCCATTGTTTTCGTTTTCCTGATTCGTGCTTGCGAAATATGTATAGTTCTTGATTTCATCAAAGGCGAAACGGAAACGAGTCCTCGTCTTCTGATAGTTAAGAACTCCCTGCGCCCTGAAATGATCAATCATGGACAGGTCATCGTCATCCCACCACAAGTGTCGTGACTGATAATGACGAAAATAGAATGAAGGTTTCACATGATGGTAGAACCCTATGGCGGCAAGCGTCATCGTGTCTCCAAGCAGCGGGAAGTTGAGATCAACACCTCCGTCAATTCTCAACTCACCAATGTTATAGCCTAAGACCGCAAGTTCACCAGTCACATTATAGTGCAAGGTCTTGCCCTGCGTCTTACTGAGCTGGGCACCTACGGTGACACTATGCTCATTCCAGGAAGATGTGCCGGTAGAGTCAGGAAGTACATAGTGGCTAAGTGTGTGAGAGGCAAAGATTTTCGCGCCCGTCTTAATCCACTTGTTAAAGCCTTCCAACAAGGCAATGGCAAAAGTATTGCGCAGATTCCAGTTGTTGGTTTTGTCGTAGAGGGAATCAGCCGCCAACTTTTCCTTAACTTTATAGGTGTCAAGATAGTAATTGGATGGCGTCTGATAGGCCTCATAGATACGGCGATAGGTCGTGAAGTCAAGCGTATGGATAAAACTCGTCACAGGCACATACTCGTCTTTCATCCAGGAAGTATCTTTCTTTGTCTTCTCCGAAACTGCCAGGATACTGTCTGCCATAGCCTTATTTCCCACTTTTATACGTCCCTCGGAAGACGGAGTGGTGCCATCGGAAGCGACTTTTGTGGCAATCTTGGCACCGTCAGGCCTACCTGCAAACGAATTAGCTGACTTCGCCTTCTTCCTGTCAAGCTTTTGACCTGACTTTTTAGCGTTGGCCATAGCTTCATCCTCAGCCTTTTTCTCATCCTTCTCTTTCTGCGAGTCCATTGCGAACTTCCGCGCCTTGATCTCCTCTGCAGTCATGGGTACTTTACGATTGAAGCCTATGCTGTATCGTTGCGTGAAAAAGATGTGCTGATTATCATTACGATTCCAGTTTTTCTGCAGCATTGTAGGAATTTCCGACGTGGCGAAATTCTCATTGAATGTCTCAGGATGCGTGATGTAAAGGTCACTGGTGATGCCACCATTTTCTGTCACCTTCTCATGGAGTGTGTTGAAAAGCAGGTGAGCCTGATAGCGGTCACCCATATAACTACCATAAAGTGAAGCCTTAAAGTGAGACGTTGACTGAGCGTTGTAATAGCCTCTGCCATAGAGATAATCGAAGAGAAAGCCTACACCTAAGCGCTTGCCGGCATTGACAGCGAACTTTGTTTTAAAGTGGTCTTCACCATTGGTGCGGTTACCACAATTGTTGTAAGCAATATTAGTAAACGGAGAAAGGGTGTTGATGAAGAGAAACCGGTCAACGGGAGTGACTACAAAGTCATAAGGATTGACAAAGATGAAATTGTTGTCTTCCTTTCTGTCAATGAAAATTCTGGCCTGACGAGGTGCTCCCAAATTGCCTGTAGAATTGTATTCACCATGCAGACCCGTTGTGAAGATGGTATTCATAAACATATGAGATACCGTATCAGGTCTGGCCATAGTACGGTCACCGAAGCGACTGTCGACGGTCCAAACGTGAATACCCTCGGGAATCTCCTTGTCAGTACCCAATGAGTCAGCTTTTCCCTGCCGTTTGTGCCGGTCAGATATCGTACCATCCGGCCCCATGGAGTTATAGTTGCCTGTATCGTATTGGGCCCACGTGGATATGGATACCATCAAAAAGAGGATGAAGGAAAGAATTTTCTTCATTTAATAAAGCGTAAGGCGCATTCTATAAGTTTGAACACCATGGAAGCTAAGATCACGATAACACCTATCGTTTGGGGGGTGCGAAAGAGATAAAGCAAAACACCCACGACCGCTCCCACCATGAAGATAATGTTGAGCCACTGACGAGTTGAACGGAAATGATCAGCGGTCTGCTGCTCTCTGTATGGTTTTCTTATCATCTTTTTCCGTAATGCTATCGGGCGATATTCATAGTCTATCACAGCTACGAAGCCTGTTCATTTTTAATCCCCAATGCAGTACAGATGCGTTGGAAGATATTATCCTTTCTGTCAATGGTTTTTCTCCTGAACTTTCCGCTGATTCGCGAAAGCTTCGTGCCTTTCTTGTTAAGCGAGTATTGATCGGTAATCCAATTTTCAGCTTTCTTCTTCAGACTCGAAACATCATTGCGATTCATCTCATAAGCGTAGCTGATGCGTTCGAGGGTGACATGTACATGTCCGTCTGTAGCCTTGGCGACCATTGTATAATCAAACTCAGTGCGATCAAGGGAAATGAAATTGGACGAAAACACAAGCCATTCTCTCATACGTGCAGCTATCATGTGATCAGCCTTGTTGACCGCGGCAATGCGCCCCGCAGGCTGCAAATCCGCACTTTTTGATTCCTCAACCACTTGACTGATGACCGCATAGACTTTATCGTAGATACTGTCGGCCGACATTCCGGGGACATCCTTGTCCAGCGTGAATACCACTTGACCATTGACCAAAGGCACAGCACCGGCAAGATATTTCTTGTCAACTTGAGGCACTGTTTTATTGACTTCCGGCTTGGTTTGTTGTCGGGTTTGCTGGTCAGGTATCTCCCAGACATTATTTTGTGCTATAACCCACATGGGCAACATAGCAAGCATAAGCGCGAAAAGATGCTTCTTCATATCGTTAGCGTCAATTAAATTCTTGAGAAAAATCATTCTTACAAGCAAAGTTACAATTAATCCATGTCTTTCATTAGCCATCCTTGTGATTTAACTATTTTTTTGTTCAAGCTGATTTTGCAGTCTCACCATTTCATCTCTGTATTGCGCAGCCTGGATGAAATCTAACTTCTTGGCCGCCTCTTCCATCAGACGCTTAGTGTTTTCTATGCTTTTCTTCAGCTCAGCTGGAGACATCTCCATGATAATAGGATCGGCCGCGAAGGCTCCGCTCTCCGGCTCGATATAAACAGTCGCTGTTGGCTGAATCGGCTTTTGATACTGCGCCCCGTTGGATTCAGGCAGGGAACCCTTGATGTCCTTGACGATCTGTCTGGGTGTGATATGGTGGTCCTCATTGTATTTCATTTGGATGGTTCTGCGCCTTGCCGTTTCATCAATGGTTTTCTGCATGCTCTCTGTGACAGTGTCAGCATACATGATGACCTTTCCATTGACATTGCGTGCAGCACGTCCGGCTGTCTGCGTGAGACTGCGGTGACTGCGCAAAAATCCCTCCTTGTCAGCATCAAGAATGGCCACCAAGGACACTTCTGGAAGATCAAGGCCTTCACGAAGAAGATTGACGCCAACCAGAACGTCGTAAACGCCTGCGCGGAGATCATTCATAATTTTCACTCGGTCGAGTGTCGCCACGTCGCTGTGAATATAGTTCGCCTTCACATTGTGATTAAGCAGATACTCTGTCAGCTCCTCAGCCATGCGCTTGGTAAGCGTGGTCACCAGTACACGCTCATGTCGGAGCGTGCGAGTGATAATTTCATCGAGCAGGTCGTCTATTTGGTTCTCAGAAGGCCGCACTTCTATTTCAGGATCAAGCAAACCGGTTGGGCGGATGAGCTGCTCCACCACGACGCCCTCTGACTCCTGCAGCTCGTAGTTAGCCGGCGTGGCAGAGACATAGATGACTTGATGCAGCATTTCGTGGAACTCCTCAAAACGCAGTGGCCGATTATCGAAAGCCGCGGGAAGACGGAAGCCGTACTCAACAAGATTTTGCTTGCGGGCGCGGTCTCCGCCATACATAGCGTTGATCTGAGGGACGGTGACATGGCTTTCATCAATGACCATCAGATAATCTTTAGGGAAGAAATCGAGAAGGCAGTAGGGACGTTCACCCGGCTGGCGTCCGTCAAAATAGCGGGAGTAATTCTCAATGCCCGAGCAGTGACCCAACTCTTTGATCATCTCAAGGTCGTACTCCACACGCTCCTTTATGCGCTGGGCCTTGGTGTCATCGCCTATCTCATGGAAGTAAGCCACCTGTTTGGCGAGGTCGTCCTGAATCTGCCTGACAGCGTTATCTGTCTGCTCCTTGGAGGTGACGAAAAGATTAGCGGGGTAGATGGCATATTCAGTAAAATGCTGCATGGAGTGCATTGAAACGGCATCGACTTCCTCAATACTGTCGATTTCATCGTCCCACCAGCTCACACGAAGCAAGTGATCAGAGTAGGCCATGGCAATGAGCACCGTATCGCCTTTGACAGAGAAACATCCACGCTGCAGGTCTATGTCGTTTCTCACATAGAGCGCATTGACAAGTTTGCGTAAGAAAACATTACGATCAAGCTTTTGTCCCCGCTTGATATTAATGACGTTCTCCTGCATGGCAACTGGGGCTCCCATACCATAGATGCACGATACAGAAGAGACGATGATAACATCCTTACGTCCTGATAAAAGGTCACTTACAGCAGCAAGGCGAAGCCGGTCTATCTCATCGTTGATGGCCAGGTCTTTCTCTATATATGTGTCGCTGGAAGGGAGATAGGCTTCAGGCTGGTAATAGTCATAATAACTGACATAGTAATCTACTGCATTGTCGGGGAAGAAGCCTTTCATCTCTTCATAGAGCTGCGCCGCCAATGTCTTGTTATGACTCAGCACGAGCGTGGGCTTATTCACATTGGCAATGACATTGGCGACGGTGAAGGTCTTGCCCGAACCAGTAACGCCTAATAGTACCTGGGCAGGATCTCCATGCTTGATGCCCTCCGTCAGCTGAGTAATGGCTTGGGGCTGGTCGCCAGTGGGCTTGTATTTGGACGATATTTGAAACTTCATGGATGACAAAGTTAGCGATTTTCGTTCAGAAAAAGGTAGGGTAACTCGAAAATTTGCTAAAAAATCAGTCACTTCCTTGGTCTGCCAAATAATTATATGTAAATTTGCAAATCAATAAATAGGCGCTGGCGAAAACAGCGTCCTTAATTGAACGATATATCTGATCGCATGATAAAAAAAGCTTCAACAGTGCTTCTTTCATTGATGCTCCTTAGCAGTTGCGCCAAGGAGTTCAACAGTGTCTATAAGTCAAGCGACTACAAATACAAGTATGAGTATGCCAAGGAGTGTTTTGCCTTGGGCAAGTACCAGCGGGCGGCCTCGCTTTTACAAGACCTGATCATTCCGCAGAAAGGTAGCCAGGATGCTCAGGAATGCCTGTATATGCTTGGCATGGCAGAATACAAAAATATGGATTATGAAACTGCTGCCGAGACCTTTAAGAAGTACGTAAAGTCCTATCCACGTGGCGAATACGCTGAAATTGCGCAGTTCTACGTCGGCCAAAGTCTCTTTATGAGCACCCCTGAGCCCCGTCTTGACCAAACAGAGACTGTGGCAGCTATCAATGCTTTTCAGGAGTACCTTGACCTCTATCCAGATGCCAAATTCAAGGAGCAGGCGCAGGGCAAGCTGTTTGAGCTTCAAGACAAACTCGTGCTCAAGGAATTGTACTCTGCGGAGTTATATTATAACTTAGGCACCTACTTCGGCAATAGTGTACCTGGTGACGATGGAAACAATTACTTGGCCTGCATTGTTACTTCTCAGAATGCTTTAAAGGACTATCCCTATACCAAGAAGAGGGAAGAGTTTGCCACGCTGATCATGAAAAGCAAGTTTCATCTTGCTGAGCAAAGCGTCGACGCTAAAAAGCTGGAGCGCTTCCAGGACGCGGAAGACGAATGCTATGGCTTTATCAATGAGTTCCCCGATTCAAAAGAAAAGAAAATAGCAGAGGAGTATATTGCCAAGTGCAAGAAGGTTACCGCCAATGCAAAGGATTAATGATTGATTCATTTCAATTTGTATCAGTCAAATTCAGTTCGTATATTTTTATTTCATTATCACTATAAAAATGGATTATAAAAAGTCAAAGGCGCCGGTAAACACTGTGACGCGCGACATCATGGATCTGTGCGAAGAGACCGGAAATATCTATGAAAGCGTTGCTATTATTGGCAAGCGCGCCAATCAGATTGCTGTCGAAATCAAGTCTGACCTAAGCAAGAAGCTGCAGGAGTTTGCTTCCTACAACGACTCGCTTGAAGAAGTGTTCGAAAATCGCGAGCAGATTGAGATTAGCCGCTATTATGAGAAGCTCCCCAAACCGACACTGCTTGCTACCCAGGAGTTTATCGAGGGAAACGTCTATTGGAGGGATCCTGCGAAGTCCACAGACGATATAGAGGATAAAGATTAAGTTCAATGATCCAACGCAAACAAACCATTTACTTGCTCTTGGCCCTTGCAGCCTTGATAACATGTCTATGCCTGCCGATAGGTACGATTTCCGGGAGTAGGCTGGGCGCAACTGGAGTGGTTTATAATTTAGGTGTCTTTATGCAAGGCAAGTTGACGGTTCATCCGCTTTTGTTTGCTGATGTAGTAATCATCGCATCGCTGACTTTAATCAACATCTTTCTTTATAAGAACCGCAAACTACAACTGCGTATCTGTGATGCCAATATAGTACTATGTGTCGCATGGTATGGTTACTATGCATTTATGGCCTTTGACGGATTGAAGGAGTTAGGCGACTTCTCGATGTCTTTTGCTGTATGCCTGCCATTAGTTGCCATTGTCTTATTCATTCTCGCTCATTTCGGTATCAAAGCTGATGAAGACTTGATCAAGTCAATGGACCGGATAAGATAAGGCCTTTAAAGCTGCACGTTCCAAGAGATTTGCAAAGGGAAGCCACAATGGGGTTTCCCTTTACTTTCTTACAGTTTTTCTATTATACGCAATATATATGTGCTGTAGACGCATTGCCATTACACCGTAGACGCATTGCCATTACACCGTAGACGCATTGCCATTACACCGTAGACGCTAAATGCTCTTGCAAGTGAGAGATTTCCTCCATTGCCTTATCCTTGAATTACCACAGTTATGATAAATTAGAATATCAAGGAGTAATTTTTAGATTCAAACACCCAGTTAAAGACATAATAACAAAGACCGTCCAAGACAAATATCTTGGACGGCCATAATATGAATAATCTCCTTCGAACGATGCTGGCATTTCATATGTCAATATCGAAGTTTAGAGATAGAAGGTTACTTCTTAAGCTTCTCAACGTAAGCGTCAATGACAGCCACAGCAGTGACATTAACCACATCACGAACATTTGCCTCAAAGTCAGTGAAGTGAATAGGCTTGTTAAGACCCATCTGTACGGGACCGATGATCTCGCAGTCAGGATCGAGAGCCTGAATGAGCTTGTAGCTGCTGTTGGCCGCGTTCATGTTGGCGAAAACAAGCGTGTTGACATTCTTGCCCTTAAGTCGAGTAAAGGGGTATTTGTCATCACGTAGGTCTCTGTCAAGGGCGAAATTGACCTGCATCTCACCGTCAACGAGCATGTCGGGATAGTCCTTCTGCAGTTTTTCCACTGCCTGATGGACGGCTACTGGCGAGCCAACGGTATCGGTACCAAAGTTGGAATAACTTGTCATGGCAATGACAGGCTCCTGATTGAAAAATCTCACAGTATGAGCTGAAAGCCTTGCCACATCATAAAGCACGTCTTGATCAGGATGACGGTTAATGAGCGTGTCAGCGAGATAGAGAATGCCTCTCTTTGAGTTGAGGATGTGCATGGTGGCAAATGTCTTGTACTCGGATCGTACACCAATCACTTCCTTTGCTACCTTGATGGTGTTGCTGTATTTAGTATAGAGACCGGTGATGAAAGCATCGGCATCGCCCTGCTCTACCATGGACATTCCAAAATAGTTACGCTCATACATCTTGTCGTAAGCCTCTTCGAAAGTGACGCCCTCACGTGCGCGTTTTTCAGCTAAATGCTTGGCGTAGGTAGCTCGGCGACCTTGCTCGTTGTCTGCACGCATATCCACGATTTCCACACCAGTCAGGTCAATCTTCAGGCGCTTGGCAAGACGGTTAAGCCGATCGATATTGCCAAGCAAGATCGGATGACAGAAGCCCTCTTGTAGAGCTGTGACTGCCGCCTTCATCATCGTGGGGTGACCGCCCTCTGCGAAGACGACGCGCTGAGGATGCAGCGCCGCCGTGGCGTGAAGGGTACGGGTCAGCTTTGTCTCCTGGCCCAGCATCTGCCTCAGATTGTTCTTATACTCATCCCAGTCGGAAATGGTCCTGCGTGCCACTCCACTATCGATAGCTGCCTTGGCTACCGCTGCTGAAACTTCTGTGATCAGGCGTGGGTCTACTGGCTTGGGAATGAAATACTTAGGACCGAACTGCAAGTCGGTGACATGATAGACTTGGTTGACTATTTCCGGCACGGGCTGCTTGGCCAGATCAGCAATAGCTCTTACAGCCGCAAGCTTCATTTCCTCATTGATTGCCTTGGCGTGGACGTCGAGCGCGCCCCTGAATATATAGGGAAATCCTATGACGTTGTTAATTTGGTTCGGATAGTCTGAACGTCCTGTCGACATGAGGATATCGGGACGCGCCGCAATGGCATCCTCGTAAGAGATCTCTGGCACGGGATTGGCCAGCGCGAAAACGATAGGCATATGGGCCATCGATCTCACCATGTCCTGACTAAGCACATTACCCTTGGACAGGCCCACAAAAACGTCGGCGTCTTTGACAGCCTCCTCCAAAGTATGGAGATCAGTACGGTCAGTGGCGAACTCTGCCTTCTGTTCGTTCACATGATCACGACCTTTGTAAATGACCCCACGAGAGTCGAGCATGATGATGTTTTCATGCTTTGCACCTAACGAACAATAAAGCTTCGTACAGCTGATGGCAGCAGCACCGGCACCATTGACAATGATTTTGGCTTCCTCTATCTTCTTGCCTGCCACTTCCAGAGCATTGAGCAATCCAGCCGCAGAAATGATGGCTGTACCGTGCTGATCGTCGTGCATCACTGGGATGTCAAGTGTCTTTTTCAGCCGGTTCTCTATATAAAAGCACTCGGGAGCCTTAATGTCCTCAAGGTTAATGCCACCAAATGTCGGAGCGATCTTTTCTACAGCCTCGCAGAATTTCTCTGGGTCTTTTTCGTTAACCTCTATATCAAAGACATCAATTCCGCCGTAAATTTTGAACAACAGCCCCTTACCTTCCATGACAGGCTTACCGCTCATGGCGCCGATATCACCTAATCCAAGGACAGCGGTGCCGTTAGAGATAACGGCTACAAGATTACCCTTGTCTGTATATTTGTAGACATCATCCGGATTTTTCTGGATCTCCAGACAGGGAAAAGCCACGCCCGGAGAATAAGCCAGGCTGAGATCGGTTTGCGTGCGGTACGGTTTTGTCGGCTTCACCTCGATTTTACCGGGGCGTCCGGCTTCATGATAAGCTAAAGCAGCTTCTTTGGTAATCTTTACCATATCAATAATGTTAATAACAATTCTATTTTTGAGGCAAAGGTACAAAAAAACGGGAAAACATTTAAAAGTTTTCTCCTTTTTTGTAATTTTGCTGCAAAATATATCTCAAATATGATAAGTAAAGGTGACAAATCGACAGATTACAGACAGCAATTAAGCCAAAGAATCATTGAAACGGCCACTAAGATGTTCTTTTCAAGAGGCATTAAGGCGGTGAAAATGGATGATGTGGCTGCTCGTCTGGCCATATCTAAAAGAACGCTTTATGAGATTTTCAACAATAAGGAAAAACTGCTGCTTCACTGTGTCAAGAAATTGAAGAATGAAAAGGATGAGCATTTCAAGCAATTCATGAAAGGACAGAAACGCACTGAGATAGATGCTATTATTGAATTTTATCGTTTTCAGATGAATCGTACGGCATCTATCTCTCCCCACTTTGTTTCGGATCTTCACCGCTATCCATCAGTTGTGTCGTGGATGAACGAGGTGCGTCGCACGAGTGACCGCATTGCGCAGGATTTCTTCCAAAAAGGCGTTGACAACGGGTACTTCCGAAAAGAGGTGAACTTCGACCTTATCTGGAAATTTGCTGATGTTGCCATGTCTAATGCCATCCAAAGCGGCATTGTGGAGAAGTATGGTGTACAGCAGGTATTTAAAAATGTAACGATGCTTTATGTCCGCGGCTTCTGTACATTGAAGGGGATTGAAGCACTGGAGAAAATGATTTAAAGCTGTCTCCCCGCCCTACTCCACATACAGTACAAGTCCTTTGAGGTACTCACCCTCCGGATGATAAATGTTGATGGGGTGATCTGCGGGTTGATGCAGCTGATGGAGAATCCTCACTTTTCGATGAGCCTGTGCAGCTGCAGTGAAGACGGCTGTGCGGAAGTTCTCCTTTGTCACCACTTGCGAGCAGCTGAACGTGAACAGGATTCCTCCCTGCTTGATTTTTTCAAGTCCTTTAACGTTAAGGCGGATATATCCCTTCAACGCATTGTGCAGAGCTGATCGATGCTTGGCAAAAGCCGGAGGGTCAAGGATAATGAGATCATATTTATCGTTGTGACTGTCGAGGTAGTCGAAAGCGTCGTCGCAGCATGCTTCGTGCCGAGCATCGTCAGGGAAGTTCATACCTACGTTGAGCTTGGTCAGCTCGATGGCCTTTGCGCTACTATCCACCGAATGAACAACCTTTGCGCCGCCTCTCATGGCATAAGCCGAGAATCCACCTGTATAGCAAAACATATTAAGAACACTTTTACCCTTTGCATAATGCTCTAACAGGGAGCGGTTTTCACGCTGATCAATGAAGAAGCCCGTTTTTTGACCTTTCAGCCAGTCAATGTGAAATTTCAGCCCATTCTCTATCGCCACGTCATCATTCGTATGGCCGTAAAGGAATCCATCTTCCTGGTGCAGATCCTTTTTCGTGGGCAGCGTGGTCTCGCTCTTGTAGAAAATATTGTCAATTCTGTTGTCCATTACTTTCAGTAAGGCTTTGCTTATGTCATGACGGCTGTAATGCATTCCAACACTGTGAGCCTGGACCACAGCGGTCTTTCCATAGCAATCGATGACAAGTCCTGGCAGATAGTCGCCCTCTCCGTGTACAAGACGATAAGTATTGTTGCATAAACTGTCGGCAATGCCAAGGTTGATGCGCATCTTCAGAGCCGAGCGGATGCTGCGCTCCCAATAATCCTCGTCTATAAGAATATCCTCAAAGGAGAGCACGCGGACCGTAATGGTACCTCGCTGATAATGCCCTACAGCAACAAAACTGCCATTGACATTAAGCACCCGTACAACTTCACCATCCTCTATCCCATCGTCTAATCGCTGGATAGCCCCAGAAAAAACCCACGGATGAAAACGTTTCAACGACTCGTCCTTGCCATTTTTCAGATAGATGTTCTTATACATATTATAAACATTTCATTTCCGACAATATCATGCTAAGATCAATCAGTTATCCTTTTTAGAAGACATCTCCTGCCCGTTAGGTTCAGGGACTTCTACAATATGGTAGTTGCCCGTTTTCTTCAAACGCAAGATTTCCTCATAGATTTTAATGCAGCTCCAGGCGTCAATGGCAGCATACTGCTTCTGTTTATCGGAAAGAGTAGGTGCTTCCCAATTGGTGAGTCGTTGCCGCTTGGATATCTTTTCATGAAAAATATTAGCATATATTTTCTGCAAACTAAGATCTTGTATTCCAATCTCACCCACAATGTCTTGGAGATCGATGAAGAAGCCTGGTTGGAAAGGCTCGCGTGCTTTCAATCCACGGATGTCGTCATGCCAGGACAAGCCGATCTTCTTCACGCCTTTGTCTTCAAGTAATCTTTGGATGGCAGGAGTGATGCCGGTAACATTCAGTCGAAAAAGGAAGCAAATATCACGATTGGATACTTGAAGCAGGGCCACTTTATTTTGCTGCCCCTTATGAAAAGCAGGCTTGGTCTCGGTATCCACACCCATAATATCGCTTTTGAGTAGATAGTCCACAGCCTTCTCTGCTTCGCCCGCAGTGATGATTGTAACTACCCTACCTGGGAAAGTCACAACGGGAAGTGCCGTAATTGCCTTCTTGTCAAAATGGCTGTATATCGTTTTGTTCATCCTTTTTAAATATGGGTGCAAAATTAATTAAAAAAAATAATATAGGAAACCTTTCTCCTCTTTTTATAACGATGGTTCGCTGAAACACTTCAAGCCTTGCAACCACGACAAGCAAGAAGACCTGTGCGCTAACTGCTTTTAATAGCGAATATAGGTGAACCTATCAAAGAAATGACAATCATGAGGCCTCTCTTACAAGCAACCACGGCAATCAAAATAATAATAATCCCTGTTTTGTTTGGGATATACAATCATTATTAGTAAATTTGCACTGTTAGATAATAACAGTAACCTTAAGGTTCAAACAGACACACAGTTCGGATATGGCTACAGAAGGTATTTTCCACGATAATATAGAAATCTTGCAGGTAGACAAGTTTTTCGCCGGCGAGATGAGCCGGCAGATCCACCGGTATATAAAAGCGAGAGGTTCCTTGTCGATGCTTGAGAAAATGGAGCAACGCATTGAAAAGCTCTCTATCCCAGAGCGGGAGCAAGCCATGGCAAAATATATTGATTTGAACCGGAAAGTGATTTCCAATCTTGACTGGTGTATGCTCATCGCCCGTTCTATGGCTAACTATTGTGATTCGTACAACTATTTTATCAAGATGATATCAGATGAAGAAACCATGCGGTTTTATGAGCAACGCATGAAAGAAAAATATGTGCGCTTTCACGAAGTGTTCGAGGAAAACGGAAAATATGGTATAAAGGACGTTAATGGTAGTATTTTGCTAAGTGCCAAGTATGATTTTCTTCGCACCCCATTTGTTTATGTCGACGATCTTGTGTCCATGCCTGTTATTGCTGAGTGTAACGGCAAAATGGGCTTAGTACTTCCTGACGGTCATGATACCATAGTGCTTCCTTTTGACTACGACGACATTTCCCTTCGCGACGAAGAACCATGGTTTGAGTTGACCAAGGACGGACAGACCCAGTTGTGGAGTGGACTCGATGAGTTGGGAAATTAAGAATTTTCTACTGAAGTGAAAAAGAAAGTATTGTTGTTGTTGTTCACATTTCTATTGTGGATACTGTTCTTTGTATTGCAGAAGCCGGTGTTTCTGTTAGTGTATGGCGGTTTTTCTCATGTCTTGCAGGTAATTTGGCATGGACTGCCGCTTGATTTTTCAATGGCGGGTTATCTAACGGCTATCCCAGCCATTGTTCTTCTCATCAGCGCCCTACCCATAAAACGATTGTATCAGTTGAGGGCAGGCCGTCTTTTGAGAGTGATCGTTTGTCTTTGGTTCACGATTGGAGCCGCTGCTGTATCCCTTTCGTTTGTTTCCAACCTTGCACTTTACGGTTATTGGGGCTTTCCCCTTGACTCTACACCATTATTTTTCATTAGTTCATCGCCCTCGGCTGCACTTGCCAGCATAGAATGGTGGCAAGGTCTCTTGGGTTTCCTGAGCTTTGCGCTTATCTTCGTATTGATTTTGACGGGCTTTCATCTACTATGGCGCAATTGGACCAGAAGCGTTTTTGAACAAGGAAGCCAACGATGGCAATGGTTGCCGATACTTCTTCTGACAGTCTCCCTTTTTCTTCCTATTCGTGGAGGTGTGACCGTTTCAACGATGAATACGGGCAGAGCTTATTTTTCTTCCAGTCAAGAGCTGAACCATGCTGCGGTCAATCCTTTGTTCTCCTTTATGGAGAGTGTAAGTCACAGTGAGGACTTTGCTTCTCAATATCGTTTCATGAATGATAGCGAGGCTCATTCCATCTTTCATCAGCTCTATCCAGCAAGCTCGCCCGACAGCGTGCAGCGAGTACTCAAATTGGGACAGACCCGCCCTGATATCTATATTGTCATTATGGAAAGCTTCTCCGATTCAGTTTCAAATGTGCCAGGTGTTACACCTCAACTTAACAGGCTGAAGCATGAAGGCATTTATTTCTCTCGCTTCTATGCCAATAGTTTCCGTACTGATCGTGGGCTGGTTTCTGTGCTTCAGGGGTATCCTGCTCCGGCAACAGTGAGCTTAATGAAATTTCCTCGTAAGACCGCCAACCTACCGTCTATCGCATCACATTTAGAGAAAGCAGGATACATAGCTTCCTATTATTATGGGGGTGATGCTGACTTCACCAATATGCGCTCATTTCTTGTCAATCAGCGTTTCGGTCACATCACAGAGGATGTGGATTTCCCCGTCAGTGAACGCCTGAGCAAATGGGGCGTACCTGATCACTTGCTTTTTCAGCGGGTAGAAAATGATATTAAGACATTGCCAACTACGGGGAGGCCACGCCTGACGGTCATACAGACCTCTAGTTCACACGAGCCTTTCGATGTGCCTTATCATCATTTCAAAGATAAAATACTCAATGCCTTCGCATATTCTGACAGTTGTGTCGGAAGTTTTGTGAATATGCTCCACAAGAGTCAACGATGGCAAAACAGCCTAATTATACTGGTGCCCGATCATTTGGGCGCATGGCCTCAGCATGCCGACAATTTCAAACCCTGGCGTTATCATATACCCATGATATGGACTGGTGGAGCAGTAAATCAGCCTATGATTGTTGAAACCTACGGTTCTCAACAGGATATATCCGCTACTCTACTCTCTCAGTTGGGTATTGACCACAGCGACATGATTTTTAGCAAGGATCTCTTTAACTCCACAGCGCCACATTTCGCATTCTTTCTGCCCAATGACGGTATTGGAATGATTTCTGAACAAGATGCCGTAATCTATGACAATCAGTTGCGAAAAACGGTTTTCCAGAAAGGAAAAGGTGGAAATCTCCGCTATGGCAAAGCTTTGCTTCAAGTACTTTTTGATGATATTTCCAAACGTTAAATGTCCACTTCTATTCTTTTGTTCACCTTTCTTCAAACTCTCGCCAATCGCGATGCAGAGTTCACGCTGGCCATTAATAGTTTTCATTGCGGCTATTTGGACAATTTCATGATGATGTATTCTGGTCGTTTCATCTGGATACCGGTTTATCTGGGCCTTATTGTCATCATGTTTCGTAACTTTCCGCCTAAGCCGGTATTTATTTGTTTACTGTTCAGTATTTTACTGATCACACTTTGCGACCAGACAGCTTCCACCATTCTCCGGCCAATGTTTAGTCGTCTTCGTCCTGCTAACCCAGATAACCCCATCTCTCCATACATCCATATCGTTGATGGTTACCGCGGAGGGCATTATGGTTTTCCTTCAGCGCATTCGGCGAACTGTTGGGGAGCTTTATTCTTCTTCTTTTTTGTCTTTCGCCGTCGTATCCTCTCACTTACACTGGTCATGTGGGCATTCTTGATGTGCTGGTCAAGGATATATCTTGGGGTTCACTATCTTGGCGATATCATGTGTGGACTACTTGTCGGTTTGTTTTGTGCCAGTGTTGACTATTACATCTTTCAGTTGCTTCTGCACCAGACAGCCAATCAGTTGAAGCCAAACGCCCATTCATGTAAATTGTATTCACCTTGTCTCATTTGTGGAATTGAAACAGCGATGCTGCTTATTATCGCTATTTTTACACGCTTTTCCTTCTAAAGAATTATGAAGATTCAGCCCGTAGCCTACTTCCATTCTCCGTTTCCCTCTAAATTCGGTATACCCAAGCAGAGCGGTCTTGTAATGGAACTCGAGAGCTTCATCGTTTTAGCGGAGCCTTATCGCAATGTGGAGGCATTACGTGGCATAGATGCCTTTGACTATCTTTGGCTCATTTGGGGGTTTAGTGCCAATAGCCATGCAGCATCAGGTCTTACCGTGCGCCCTCCTTTGCTGGGGGGTAACATACGCATGGGAGTCTTTGCTACACGCTCCCCCTTTCGCCCTAACCCCATAGGCCTCTCTTCTGTGAGACTGCATCATGTGGATTGGGATGCAAGGGAAGGCCCTGTGCTTCACGTGCGTGGTGCTGACCTCATGGACAATACCCCCATCTATGACATCAAGCCTTATATCGTATATACCGACAGTCATCCAGACGCACGGTCAGGGTTTGTGGATACCCATCCGGTGAAACGACTTAAGGTCATTATCCCCGACTGTATCCGCACCTTTTTTGAAGAATGCCAGACGGAGGCTTTGCGAAAGGTGTTGGAGCTCGACCCGCGCCCTCACTATCAACACGATACTGACAGAATTTACGGTATGTCTTTCAATGGTCACAATATACATTTCCGAGTGGAAAACGACACACTGACAGTTTTGGAGGAATAATTTTACTGCGAATAGCTTTAAAAAGTTATCTTAAAATTTGCAGGATTAAAAACATTGCAGTAACTTTGTACCATTCAATAAACGGGGGATTAGCTCAGCTGGCTAGAGCGCTTGCATGGCATGCAAGAGGTCATCGGTTCGAATCCGATATTCTCCACCATTATCAAAAGGCCGAGCACAAGTAAGTGTCCGGCCTTTTTTAGCTGATAAATGAATAATGCGAAATGAAAGACGAGGCTGTAAAGAAAATGAATCATGATAAAGCAATAGCTAAGAAATTCATTGCGGTGCTGAAGCAATGGACATTGTTAGTGTCTCTCACCGTGGGTAGCATCATTTACCTTCTGTTTTCCAAGACACCTTTGCTCCAACCTGTAGGAGATTTTTTAGGTCCGAAATTGGTCAGTCTGCTGCCTGTCGTGATTTTTATTATGCTCTACATGACGTTCTGCAAGATTGACATGCACAATTTCAAACCACGTACTTGGCACTTCGCGTTGCAGATCGTCCGCACATCACTCTCCGCCCTTGTCGTCCTCATCATCATGCACATCACATCGCCTGAAGCCAAGATTGTTTGGGAAGGTGTTTTTATCATCGTTATCTGTCCCACTGCTGCAGCGGCGGCAGTTGTCACAGAGAAGCTTGGCGGGAGCATTGCGACTATGACAATCTACATGATTATCGCCAATTGCTTCACTGTAATTATCATTCCACTTTTCTTCCCGATGGTGGAGCGTGCTTCCAATGTTTCCTTTATCATGGCTTTTTTCATGGTGCTCGACCGTGTCGTGAGGGTGTTGATTTTTCCCCTTGTTCTCGGATTGCTGACTCAGCGCTTTTTTCCTAAAGTCACTGCATTCATCAAGCGGCTTCCCAATGCGCCTTTCTATTTATGGGCATTCAACCTCAGTATTATCATGGGGTTGTCCATGCAAACCCTACTCCACTCACCGCTATCCGGTACTGTGCTTTTCCTGATGATTATGCTTCCGCTGTTTGTTTGCATCCTTCTTTTTACCATCGGCAAGGCTGTGGGTGGCATATGGGGCTATCAGGAACGTATCGATGGCGGGCAGGCGCTCGGACAGAAAAACAATGTTGTCGGCATTTGGCTTCTCCTGCATTTCCTCAATCCAGTCTGTGTCATCGCACCCTGCGCTTATATGGTATGGCAAAATATCATCAATGCCGTGCAACTATGGTATAATCAAAAGCACGGTTATTTAAAGTGGTAACCTATGCAGAACACGATCACTATCATCGGTTGGCTGGCACTTCTTCTCCTTGTCTCCTGCGGGAGAAGTGACACTGACGTGGTAGACAGGCTCAACGATAGATCTTATGATCAACACTATCGCAACCTCGATTCTACCCGTATCTATGCTGACAGTGCGCTAAACCTCTCCGAGAACTATTCCGCAGGTCGTGCAGAAGCTCTCAACAACCTTGCATTCGTGGCGAGTGCTTCTATGGACTATTCCAAGGCAAAAGGATATCTCGATGAAGTGACTGGTACTACCGACAATCAGATAGAGCTTCTCGTAGCAGATGTCCAGCAAATGAAGCTTTGCCAAAAGCAATCGCGCAATAAGGACTTCTACGTGTTCAGTGAGCAGGCACGCAAGCGACTTAATCGTATCAAAGACGAAGAGTCCTCACTCAATGATCATGAAAAGCGCCGATTGACCTATGCCTCTGCGGAGTATCACATCGTTTCATCCGCCTATTATTACTATTTAGGACTTGATCGTCAGTCCATCGAACAGATAGATCGTATTGATCCCTATGGAAGCATTGAGCGTGATACTGCTCAACTGCTTAACTATTGGTACAACATCGGTTCAGGAGGCATCATTGTAGGAAAAAATCAACGCCAGGTTGCCCGTGAGGAATTTGGATATCTTGCCAATTGCTATATCATCGCCTTACATCATAACTATCCTTACTGGGTGGCACAGGCACTCCAGGCCATGAGTGAACATCTACAGGACGTTTCCCAACGGCAAGAAATCATCAACGACAACTTTCCTACCATTGTGGCTGTCAATAGCGATATGATGCCCGACTCGCTCATTGCCGGCAATCTCGCCCAACGTGCGTTGGATATCTTCAAAACTTACGGCGATGTCTATCAGATAGCCGGTGCCTGGCGTACTTTAGGCGAATGCTACTGGCATATTGGTGATAACAAGTCGGCGCTTATCTGTCTCGAACATGCCTTGAAGGACAATAAGAAAGTGGAGCAGGCTCCAGATTTGGTCTCAACCATACGCGAAGACCTCTGCCTGGTCTATTCTGCTGCGAACGATAAACGCAACAGTGACATCAATCGAAACATCTACCTTGACCTGCAGGAGCAGACACGACAGGACCGACAGCTGGAAGCGCGCGCTGCCCAGCTTGACGAATCCATTCGTGAGCTCAATATCTTGATAGGTATAGTGATGCTCATGATTGTCGCTGTGACGGTCCTGCTGATTGTCCTTGCACGGATGCGGCGCCAAAGTGACGATGCCTTCTCTATTTCAGAATTACTGAAGCCTTTAAGCGAGTGGCAGAAACACAACGAGGAAGCCTTTGATCGACAGCGTGAACACTTCAGCGAAATCAGTGAGGCTACGGATGCGGCGCGATTTCATTTGCAGCAGAACCGACAGCGCAACCTGGAGCAACGTGCTAAAGTTCAACTTGTGTTCAGTGTGTTGCCCTTGATTGACCGGATGGTGAACGAGATACGCCGTATCCAAAGGGAGCGGGAGAAAGACACTGGCACTTCAACAAGCAATTTTAGAAGTATCGAAAAAGGCAGGCTACAGTATATAGAGGAGATTACCGACACCATCAATCAATACAACAATATCCTCACCCGATGGATACAGATGCGTCAGGGAGAGCTGAGCCTGCGAATCGAGAACTTTCCTTTGCAGAGGGTTTTCGATATGGTGGGACACAGCGCCATGAGTTTTTCATTGAGTGGTATCAAGCTTGTGGTAAAGCCGACCGACGCTGTAGTAAAAGCAGACTGTACGCTCACACTCTTCATGGTGAATACCATTGCTGACAATGCGCGCAAGTTCACACCTCGTGGTGGCACTGTTACGATTGAGGCACAGCCAGTGCCCCATGAAGATGGACAGCCGTCCTATGTAGAAATCTCTGTCACTGATACGGGGACGGGGATGCCCTCTGAGGTTCTGACACACGTCTTTGACCGTACCTATACCGGAGGACATGGATTCGGTTTAAGAAATTGTAAAGGCATTATCGAGAAATATAGAAAGATCAGTACCCTTTTCAGTGACTGCCTGATTGGTGCAAAGAGCACAGTCGGTAAGGGCTCACGCATTTATTTCCATCTGCCCATCGGACGGTTACGGACAATCGGTATCATCGTCTTACTGTCGCTCAGCAGTCTTGTATTTGGCTCCCGGATTCAGGCAAAAGACCCCACAGCCATCTTTTTACACCATGAAAGTCAATCGGCGAAGTTTGCCGATTCTGCCTACCTGTCCAATATTATGAGCAATTACGCCAACACGCTCAGATATGCCGACAGCTGCCGTAAATACATCTTACCGACTGATACAGCAGTACTGCTTGATGTCAGTAACGAAGCTGCCGTGGCCGCTCTCGCCCTACATCGGTGGAAGGTCTACCGTGAAAACAACAGGATTTACACCCGTCTTTTCCGCATGGCCAGCGCAGACAGTTCTCTACCCTCCTATATCCAGTACATGCAGCGGAGCCAGACCAACAAAGCCGTGTCAATGGTACTGCTCATCATCCTGCTCCTGGTGATCGTTCCCGCATGGTACGTACTCTATTACCGACATAAACTCAACTACAAGTTTTGCGTTTACAGAATCAACCAGATCAACGCCATTCTTCTTTCCGATGTTTCTGACCGTGAGAAACTGAGCCGTGTCCGTAAGCTTGGCGATTTTGGCCGTTTCAACCTCACAACCGAGCAGAAGACTAAACTGCAGAAAGTCGTAGGGCACATTGAGGCAGCACTCAGCCACAATATCGCCCATAAGGAAGAAGTGGATATAGAGACGGAACTTGCCTCCGATGAGTGCCGCAGAATAGAGATCGAAGCCGCACGGCTGCACGTTTCCAACAGTGTGCTTGACAACTGTCTCTCTACCCTGAAGCATGAAACCATGTACTATCCCTCTCGTATCAAGCAGATGATCGTCGACGGGAATATCCAGATGGAGGAGCTTAGTGAGGTTGTCGACTATTACCACGACCTTTATGCTCTCTTGGCAGAACAAGCCTTACGTCAGGTGATTCCACCACGAATGGATCGTCAGGCTCTCAGCTATTTATTGGAACTTCTACGAAAATGCAATGACGGAAAGAACGTTAGCATACAGGAGGACACCGTCAAGACCCAGGGAAGCATCGTCCCCGACAACTATATCCGCATGATCGTGAGGATGCCTTCGCTGGACAGACTATCGGACAAGCAGGTTTCAGAACTCTTTACACCCTACACCATCGACATGAATCTGCTCTTATGCAGGCAAATCGTCAGGGAAATGGGCGAGATAACCAATCTCAGGGCCAGTGGCATTGAAGCGTCAAGAGATCCTGAAGGACATGTAACCGTGAAAATTTTAATCCCTAAGATATACTATAAATGAAAGATTTCAATGTCATCATTGTAGAGGATGTACCCCTTGAGTTGAAAGGTACGGAGGGTATCATTGCTACCGACATACCTGAAGCACACGTACTCGGCACAGCGCCCGACGAAGCAACCTACTGGAAAATCATGCGTCAGCAGCAGCCTGATCTTGTCCTGCTTGATCTGGGACTCGGCGGTTCAACGACGGTTGGCGTAGAAATTTGCCGGCATACCAAGCAGTCATATCCTCATGTAAAAGTCCTGATTTTCACTGGGGAAATATTGAATGAGAAGCTCTGGGTAGATGTACTTGATGCCGGATGTGACGGTATTATTCTGAAAACCGGTGAGTTGTTAACCCGGCCAGATGTAGAATCGGTTATGTCCGGCAAGCGATTAGTGTTTAACGAACCCATCCTTGAGAAGATTGTAGAGCGCTTCAAGCACAGTGTCAATAATGAGATTCGGCGGCAGGAAGCCTTAATATCCTACGATATTGATGAGTATGACGAGCGTTTTCTCCGCCATTTAGCCTTAGGCTATACGAAAGAGCAGATCACTCAACTACGCGGAATGCCCTTTGGCGTAAAGAGCCTGGAGAAACGACAGAACGAATTGGTGAAGAAGCTCTTCCCCGAGGACGGCAATGGAGTCGGTATCAATGCCACTCGGCTTGTGGTAAGAGCCTTGGAACTCCGCATTCTCAACATAGACAATCTTCATCCTGACGAGGAATGATTAGGAAGATCTGGCTCTATAGAGCAATCATGGGCATTGTCGCGGCTTATGTGGTCGTGGCACTCGGATCGTGGGTATGGTCAGCCGCCATGCCCTCTTCTTCCATCCGGCCATTGTTAAGCGACAGCGGGATACGTTGGTTTTTCGGCACTTTCACAAATAATTTGGCCCAACCTGTTTTGGTATGGGTGATTCTTCTTGGAATTGCACTGGGAACCAGCCGTGAATGCGGTTTGTGGAAAGTTATAGGGAAACTGGCTACATCATGCCACGCCATCAGCATCCTTGAGCGGCGCGGGCTTTGGACAGCGCTTGAGCTGATTGCTGTTGAAGCTGCTGTCATGGCACTGCTCATTTTTCCGCGACACGCTATTCTGCTGAGTGTAACGGGCGACATTTTTCCAAGCAGCTTCTCAGAAAGTCTTGTAGCTGTCATTTCTTTTATGATACTGACGGCATCAATCACTTTTGGCCTTTTCTCTGGAAATATCCATAATTATCGTGGTGCGGTAGCGAGCGCTCTTAAGGGCGGTAGTGTCTTGAAGATTGTTCTCTGCCTATATGTACTCATCGCTGAGCTTATTGCCATTATCGGGTATATCTTCTAACTTATCGTGCGACAACCCATGCTCACAACGTTCCAACGTATCATTAGGCAGGTTGAAAGTCTCCTCGTATACTCTACTGAGATGATGCCAATTGCGATAGGCAAGACTGTAATCGATGGAGAGCTGACTGTTTTTCCTGTTGAGCTTCATCGACACATAGTCTTCGCCAAAGGCTGTTGCCATGCCTTGCCAGAGCGAGGTGTAAAGGTGTCCGCCGGCATCATCGCTACGTGTGATAAAATCGAGTACGACATCCGCATTGCCATATCGCACTTCGAGCGCGTCATGATAATCTATACGCTTAATGACTAAAGGAGAAATCGAACTCACTTCAGTTGCTGAGGCTTCTCGACCGTTAATCAATACCTTCACAGTGCCACCACCATTCATCGTAATTTGCTTAGATAAAGGGTCGACCGATATACGCGACAAGTTCATTTTATCCAGCATAATCAAGGCATCGGTACTGTTTTGACGATGAAAATCTGTTGGGAAAATCCGCTTCACTCCGTCTCTGACTGTAACATTACTGCCTTTGACCGACACTTCACCAAGCATTATATTTTTCGGTAATAGCATTACCGTTCCCAAGACCATTTCCGTCTTTATGGTGTCGACCTTTATTGTGTCAGATTGATAACCTAAATGTGAAATGACGATGGAAAGGGGTAGACTCATACTATCGACGGCCAGGACAAATCTGCCATTACTGCAGTCTGCCTGCGACTTTGCAATAACCTTGCCTGATGAGTGAAGCAACAGCACCATAGCCTTCAAGGGTACGTGTTGATCGTTCACAACGGTACCGGTAATTCTATGTTGGGCAACACACAATGTACTATTAAGGAGTAAGAATATCAGAAATTTTCTCATTATATCCCCGTATGACATGAGTTACATAGAGATTCTATGTGAAGCGAAATGCATTTTTCTAACACACCAGGATCCTTATATAAAGAACAGATATCGAAATTTCCATTTTCAAACAAATTCTTTAATCGATAGTATGCGCACCCTCCCATACATATTGGCAGAATGGAGCATTTCTTGCACAAAGAATCCTCAAAGCAATTAGCAGCTAACATATACTTTCTTATTAACTCTTTATTTGAGAAATCATTATCTGCGACATTGCCAATTACTTTACTTTCGTCACCCAATTCATTCCAACACTTATACATCTCTCCTCGTGGTCCAATAAGAAAAGAATTTAGATGTGTAGCTGAACAACCTTTTCCTTGTAGAATTGGATAGAAATTTACAGAATCACCAAGATTATAAAACAACTCCCGTATGTCAGAATGTAATAGCGACTGGCATCCCATGCACCGATTTTCCTTATCCTCAATTCTTAAGATACCTGGGTATACGAATAGATTATGGTGCTTACCCCACTTTTCAATTATTTTTTTTCTAATAGTAGGAAAATCATTAACATTGTCTTTATCTAAATTAACCCTAATTGATATGTTTGTATTAGGAAGAGCTTCAAGGACGATGCCAATATTCCTTATAATACGATCGTACGTTCCACTATTATTCCTTTTTAGTTTTCTCAGTCTGTTGTGCCTTGACCGTATTCCATCCAATGTGATTTGAATTGAATCTAGAGGGAATGTTCTAAAAAGATCAATTACTTTTTCATTTATAAGATATCCATTTGTAACAAGAAAGTGATGGGCAATTTGCAAATTAGGAAAATTACTCCTAATCTTGTATAAAATATCTTGTATGATATTTAAAGCTAATAAAGGCTCTCCACCATACCATGTCAAGTATAACTGCTTAAGATTTTCATATTTAGCAATAAACTTTACAATGTTTGATATGGTTTGTTCAGACATCTTACAAATGGGCTTATTCTCTTCAAAGCAATAGGGACAATTAAAATTGCATTGACTTGTTGGCGCTAATGTTAGAATCAACTTGCTGTTAGAAAAACTTTCTAACAAATAGTCCATCTTTATTCTACGAAGGTAATCTTCTTCTTTATTAAGAGTCGTGATAGCCCCTAAAGACTGTAAATTGTCTATTACATCTTTAGGCATATCAATAATTTTGTCTGGGTTATTAGTACAATCCAATAATAACGCTGCTAAATCGTTGCTAATTTTATGAAGAGAATTATTTGTTGAAATGTACAAAAAGCATTGTGAAAGCCTTTTACAGATAAAATCTTACAGAATCTCGAAACATAAAATTTATCCATAACCTTTATTTAGAAATATCCTTGAACCAACAAGCATGTTGTTTCAAGGATACATGTTAGTCATCCGAACTGTAGTTTTTTTTGAGCAGGAGCAGTGGAGGTCATCGGATTAGTTTTGACAAGATTGCTGTTTGCCGAGCCGCAGGTGCAATCCTGTCCTACAGCTTTGTTGTTGTTCGCAGAGCCACATGTACAATCACTCCCTGGCTGCTGTTCTTCATTGCTATTCGCAGAACCACAACAACAATCAATCATAGGAGTATATCCTCCTTGAAGCTTTTGCATCATGTTAGAGTCGATAAGTTCAACTCCCTGAATTACAGTTTTTAAATTTAATTTCTTCATAATACAATTACTTTATATTGTTTTTTATACATTTATTGGTGGCGGAAATGTGAACCTCGTATAATTAAAGTAAACTTTACAGGATAGACCTCATATGATAGAGACATTTACTTTCTTAGCATTTCAAAATTAAGATATTATTTGTACACCACCAAATGTTCTTGACTTTTTAACACAAATTTAACACTGTATAACTATTTAATCCGTGACGAATAACAACTCAGTCTTTTTAGGCATGACAAAGTCGAGTTTGGCGCAAAAATTGGTGCAAGCATCTGCGAGGGCTATACCTTCATCGATCATCACAGTTGGGAAGCATACAACGAATGCACTGATATGAAACTTCAGCTCGAGCTTTATAAGAAGCGTTTCGGCTATCTTCCTGCAACTCTTCTTGCTGATAAGATATATATGAATACAGCAAACAGGAAACTTCTGAAGGATATGGAAA
>ERZ772881.76-NODE-76-length-102384-cov-7.432614_pt1 | contig 102384 bp, 84 predicted proteins | sample MGYA00580581_ERZ772881 | MGnify/ENA primary metagenome ERZ772881 (study PRJEB29015, sample SAMEA2737668) | human gut metagenome | biome: human gut; feature: human-associated habitat; material: faeces | place: China | collected 2012 ...
TCATACGTTCGGGGTCGATGCCGGTCATATCCAGCCAGACGCAGTCCTTCGGACCATCCGGGTCCTTCGGGTCGGCGACGCCGCGACCGGCGTCGATCTCCGCCATGATGGAGCGGGAGACCACGTCTCGTGCGGCCAGATCCTTATGCTCCGGAGCGTAGCGTTCCATAAACGGCTCACCGTCGGCGTTCCTCAGAATGCCGCCCTCGGCGCGGGCCGCCTCGGACAGCAGGATGCCGGTGTGCGCGAGCCCGGTGGGGTGGAACTGCACAAATTCGATGTCCTCCAGCTGCAGACCGGCGGCCAAGGTCAAGGCCATGCCGTCGCCGGTCAGATCCCAGGAATTTGACGTGGTGTGGAACAGTCGGCCCGCGCCACCGGTGGCAAGCAGCACGTTGCGCGCGTGGATGGCCTGAATCTTGCCCGAATGCGTGTCAAAGGCCACGATGCCGGCCGCCTGCTTGCCGTCGTCGGCGAGCACCAGGTCGGTCACATACCATTCCTCGGCGAACTCGACGCCGGCGGCCACGCACTGCTGCCACAAGGCGTGCAGAATCTGGTGGCCGATGCGGTCGGCCGCATAGGCGGCGCGCTTGACCGGGGCGCCGCCGAACTCGCGCGTGTGGCCGCCGAACCGGCGCTGGGCGATATGCCCGTCCTCGGTACGGGAGAAGCACAGCGGCTTGCCGATATCGTGGAGCAGACCGGCGCGCTTGGCAGCCTGTACGTCGGCGCCCAGCTCGGCGGCCATCATGCCGGCGATATGGCTGACCTCAATGGAGTGCTGCAGCACGTTCTGGCCGTAGCTGGTGCGGTAATGCAGGCGGCCCAGCAGCTTCTGCAGCTCGGGGTGCAGGCCGCGGACGCCGGTCTCCAGCACGGCGCGCTCGCCCTCGGCGCGGATGACGCCGTCCACCTCCCGGCGGGCCTTCTCCACCATCTCCTCAATGTGGGTGGGGTGGATGCGGCCATCGGCGATGAGCTTCTCCAGCGCCAGACGGGCCACCTCGCGGCGGACCGGCTCGAAGCAGGAGACAGTGATGGCTTCGGGGGTATCGTCGATGATGAGATCGGCACCGGTCAGGGTCTCCAGTGTCCGGATATTGCGGCCTTCACGGCCAATGATGCGGCCCTTCATCTCGTCATTGGGCAGGGGAACCACACTGACGGTGATCTCAGCCACATGGTCGGCGGCGCAGCGCTGGATGGCGGTGGCCACGATCTCACGGGCGCGCTGGTCCGCTTCGTCCTTGGCGCGGGCCTCGATCTCTTTGATCTTCAGCGCCGTCTCATGGGTGACCTCGGACTCCACCTGGGCGATCAGGTACTCCTTGGCCTGATCCGCCGTGAAGCCGGAGATGCGCTCCAGCATCTCGGTCTGGCTGCGCTTGATGAGCCGGATCTCCTCCTGCTCCTTGTCGGCGGCGGCGTGCTTCTGGGCCAACGCTTCCTCTTTCTTTTCGATCATCTCGGTCTTGTGATCGAGATTTTCCTCTTTCTGCTGCAAACGGCGCTCCTGCTTCTGCTGCTCGGCGCGGCGCTCTTTGACCTCTCTCTCGTATTCGCTGCGGTTTTTCAAAATCTCTTCTTTTGCTTCGAGAAGCGCTTCCCGCTTTTTACTCTCAGAGCTTTTAATTGCCTCGTTGATGATGCGCGTGGCTTCTTCCTCCGCGCTGGAGATTTCTTTTTCCGCTACGCGCTTGCGGTAGCGAATGCCGAGGAGGAAAAAGACCACCGCCGCCACAGCGAACGCGGCTGCTGCCACGATCCAACCTGTTGCGGTCACTGTTCATTCCTCCTATGTTGTGATGGGTTGTATGGGCCGGCACAAAATGTGCCATAGAAAATAATCGAAAGGTACCCCTGTCCCCTCGATGATAATCCTTCATAATTCTAAACACATTGCGGGCAACTGTCAAGGGAAATTGGGAAAAATCCCCCTCCTTTTTTGGACAAATGCACGGTTTTGTGCAGGTCACTGGATATAGGACGCGGCGGCATAGCCCAGATGGCCCTGATATCCCACGCTGTACCAGCCGCCGTACTGTCCGTAGACCGTCACCACGGCGCCGGAGGGCAGCTGAGCCGCCACCCTGCCCTGCTGCGACGGGTACTCCCGCAGGTTCAGGTTCCCCGACTGGGTGCGGACTGTGCCGCGCCACGGGGTAATGGGCGTGATGAAGGGCAGGCCGAAATACTCCGTCAGGGACAACACCAGATTGGCGGCGATGGACTGGATGTTGTTCTGCACCCAGCGGGCATCGGCATAGTTGTCGTGATATCCCAGCTCCAGCAGCACCGCAGGCATGCGGGGCTGGCGCACCTCCCCCAGGGTGGTGGTGGAGCGGGCATAGACCTTTTCCGGCAGGGGGTAAACGCTCTTGAGATTTCGCACAAAGATGTCGGCGGCCCGCCGGCCGTTGGCGCTGCCCGGGTAGTAGAAGGCGATAATGCCGCGGACGGCGCCCTCCCGGCTGCCGTCGGTGCTGGCGTTGGAGTGGAGGGCCAGGTAGAAGTCGTAGTTCCCTGCATTGCCCTGACGAATGGAACTGGCCGCCGTCATCTCCGGCGTGTTGCGGCCGAAGCGGATGGTGTTGGCGGTGAGGTACGGCTCCATGGCGTCGGCGATGAGGTTCATGAAATGCTCCTCGCTGCCCGCGCCGGTGATGTACGGGTTATATTCCTGCGTGGATGGACTGAGATAGATGCTGGGCATGGTCATTCCCCTTTCCTTTTTGCTGCACTATAAATATATGGAAATGACGGCGGAGATGTGTTATCATGGGGGCACGAAATGAAAGGCGGTATGTACCATGAAAGCTCCACGTCCCTACGCTAAGATCACCATCACGCCCAAGGGCGAGGCCGCGCTGACCGGCGGGCACCCCTGGGTCTACGAGGGGGAGGTCACTGCCGTGGACGGCGGGCCGGAGGACGGCGCGCTGGTGGACGTGGTAAGCCGCCGCGGCAGCTGGCTGGGCTGCGGGTTCTACAACAGCCGCTCCAAGATCCGGGTGCGGCTGGTGAGCCGCAATGCCAACGACGACTTCTCCGACGCCTTCTGGGAGCGGCGCATCCGCTATGCCTGGGACTACCGCAAGGTGGTGATGGGCGAGACGGACAGCCGGTGCTGCCGCGTGATCTTCGGTGAGGCCGACCTGTTCCCGGGTCTGACGGTGGACCGGTTCGAAAGCGTGCTGGTGACCCAGACGCTGAGTCTGGGCATGGAGCGCATCAAGGACCGGCTGTTCCCTCTGCTGGTCAAGGTGCTGCGGGAGGACGGACAGGACATCCGCGGCATCTACGAGCGCAACGATGTGGCCATCCGCGGTCTGGAGGGCATGGAGCAGAACAAGGGGTGGTATCCCCTGCCCGGCGAGACGCCGCCGGAGCGCACCGACGTGGACATCGTGGAAAACGGCATCACGTATACCGTGGACTTTGAGAATGGGCAGAAAACCGGCTTTTTTCTGGACCAGAAGTACAACCGGCTGGCAGTGGCCCGTCTGGCCAAGGGGCGGACGGTGCTGGACTGCTTCACCCACACCGGCTCCTTCGCCCTCAATGCCGCCAAGGGCGGGGCGGCCCACGTCACCGCCGTGGACGTATCGGAGTTCGCGGTGCAGTGCGCGGCGGAGAATGCGCGGCGCAACGGGCTGGACGGTGTGATGGACTGCGCGGCGGCCAATGTGTTTGACCTGCTGCCTCAGCTGGAGAAGGAGCCGCGGAAATACGACTTCATCATTCTGGACCCGCCGGCCTTCACCAAGAGCCGCAAGACGGTACACAGCGCCATGTCCGGCTATAAGGAGATCAACTACCGCGCCATGAAGCTGCTGCCCCGGGGCGGATATCTGGCCACCTGCTCGTGCAGCCACTTCGCCACGGAGGAGCTGTTCGTCAGGATGCTGCACAGCGCCGCCCGGGACGCGGGGGTACAGCTGCGGCAGATCGAGGCGCGGCAGCAGTGCGCCGACCACCCCATCCTGTGGGGCGTGGACGAGACGAACTACCTGAAATTTTTCCTGTTTCAGGTGGTGTGAGGGCAACAAAAAAGCAGCAGCGTGACCGGCGGTCACGCTGCTGCTTTTTGTCTTGTCAGGCGGCGGGGTCCTGGGGCTCCGCGGTGTCCTCCTCCCCTGCCTGCGGCAGGGCGGCATCAGGCGCAGCCGGCGCGGCCGCGCCGGTGCGGGTGACGCTGTCGGCGGTGAGGATGACGCCCTCGCCCTCGGCGTAGCGGACGGTGACGCTGTCGCCCACGTTGTAGATGACGGTCTCCGGCGCCGCGGCGGCAGAGATGACATAGTAGGCGTCGCCGGTGTTCAGGCGCAGGTAATACAGGGTGTTGCCGTCCACCACGGCGGAGCGGATGTCCTCGATGATGCCGGTGATCTCGCCCTGCCCCGTGACGGGCAGCTGGGCATCGTCGCCGGAGACAAGGCCCTTCTCCGCCAGAATGCGGCGGTAATTGGCCTCGCACTCCGCCACGGTATCGCCGGTGGCCACGATCTGGTACTGACTGACGTTGACCATGGCGTACATCTTCACCAGCTGGGCCGCGTCCTTCAGGGCCATGAAGTACGTGGGCTGGTCGGAGATGTTCAGCAGCAGCGGGAACGTAGCGGTGTACTTCATCTGCTGGACCTGGCCCTGAGCGCTGTCCATGGCGGAATACTCCTTGGCGCCGGCCACCAGATAGAAGCGGGTGTCCTTGGTACGCTGGTTGGACAGGATGAAGCCGATGTTGGACTCGTCGGACACCACAGAGGTGACGCCGGTATACATATACACATCGTCGCCGATGGCGATGTAGTTATAGCCCTCGGTGGTGACGGTGACATCGCGCTGACCGAACAGGGAGTTGATAAAGCCGTTGATATACGCGCCGTGGTAGTCATACTGCTGCATGATGAGGTCGGCGGTGTAGACGTGGTCCACCCAGTTGGGGACGCTGCCCGTCTCGTAGTAGGCGCTCTCGCCGGTGACGGCGTTCACCAGCACCGCGCCGATGATGTCGCGGCCGCCGAACAGGCCGATGGTGTGGCTGACACGGGGGCAGACCCACCAGGGATCGCCGTTTTCGTCGATCTCAAAGGCGGGATCGTCGAACATAAAGGTGGGATAGCGGAGCCGCAGGTGGCGGTTCAGGTTGCGGCCGAAGTGCTCGGCGGTGGTGTAGCGGATCCCCTCGTCCAGACGCACCACCTCCACGTTCTGGGTGACCATGTCGATGATGAGATAGGCGGGCAGGCCCTGGGAACGGTTGTTCAGCCACTTGATGAGGTCGCCGTAGCGCAGGGGCGTCACGCGGACGGGGCGGCCCTGATAGTTGATCTGCGTGTAGTCGTCGGCCACCTCGAACTGGGACACCATGTCCGCCAGCTCGCCCAGCTTGCGGTTGCCCAGCTTCATGGCGGACTCGGCGTCCAGCATGGGGATCTGGTCGTAGCTGATCTCCTCCACCTCGGCGGCAAAGTCGCCGTCCTGGACGGTCAGCAGGTCGCGGTAGTCCTTGGCGCGGAACAACTGCCAGCCCAGCACCGCACCTACCAGTGCGGTGGCTGCCAGGGCTACGGCGACGATGAGGGGGACGGTACACTGCTTCTTCAGGAAGTCGAAGTAGCCCTTAGCGCCGGCGCCCTGAAAGCCGGAGGTCAGGACGGCGCAGACGCCGTACACCGCGCAGCACAGCAGCACGAAGATGTAGAATTCCTCGCTTTTGAGGTTGATGGGCGGCAGCACCGCATAGTAGTAGATGGCGGCAAATACCAGCGTCACCGCCAGATTCAGCAGTGTGCGGCCCAGAGGTGTGCCCACGGGCTTATGTTCCTTTTTGGGGCGGGGCTGGCGGGCAAAGCCCTGAAAGTTGGGGTCGTTCCAGTTTGTGTTCATAGGCAGTTCCTTTCTGTGTTTTGGCACTTTAAGGATATTATACCCGATGGCGGGGGTTTTGTATAGGGGGTGGGGATGTTTTGCATCTGCGGATGCGCAAACGAGATCTCCCCCCTGATTTTGACAACAATCCGTATAAAATGTCAAAAGAATCACCCTGCGTATCACTGCGCAGGGTGATTTTTTTTATGACAGGCAGGTACATCTGCCAACCGTACACTGACACTCAGGCCAGGATGTCCGTCAGGTCATTCAGCCCCATGGACCGGGCGATGACCAGCACATGGTCGCCCTCCTCAATGGTGGTCATGCCGCCGGGGATCATGGTGACGCCGCCGCGGACAATGGCTGCCAGCAGCACGCCGCTGCGCAGCTGCAGGTCCTTCAGAGGCACGTGCAGCAGGCGGTTGGAGGTGCCTCTGGCCAGAAACTCCAGAGCCTCCACCTGGCCGCCCAGCAGCTTGTACAGCGACTCCACGGCCATGCCCTCGGAATTGGCCAGGGCGCGGACGTAGCGGGTGATCTGGTTGGCGATGATGTCCTTGGGGCTGATGATGCTGCCAAGGCCAGTGTCCTGCACCAGCTCGATGTAGTTGGGGCGGGTCATCTTGGCCAGCACCTTGCGGACTCCGGCGCGGCGGGCCGACATGGCCATCAGCAGGTTCTCCTCGTCACGGCCGGTCAGAGACACGAAGCCATCGGCGCCGAAGATATTCTCCGCCTGAATGAGGTCGTTGTCCGTGCCATCGCCCTCGATGATCATGGTCCCCGGCAGGTGCTGGGACAGGAACAGGCACTTGTCGTGATCCTGCTCTACGATGCGGACGTGGGTATTGGTGCGGGCCAGCTCCCACGTCAGGTACATGCTGATACGGCTGCCGCCCAGCAGGGCCACGTTCTTCACCCGATGGAGGGGGCGGCCCATGACCTTCAGCATCTTCTGGAGCTCACCCTTGGTGCCCACCAGATACAGCCGGTCATCGGCTTGGGGCACGAAGGAGCCGTTGGGAATGATGCACTCGTCGCCCCGCTGGGCGGCGCAGATCAGCACGTCCGCCTTGCGCTCGCCGTGGAAGCTGCTGAGGCTGTGGCCCACCAGCGTGTCCTCCGGCAGGGCCTGCAGGCCGATCATATCGATGCGGCCGCCGGCAAAGGGCTCCACGGAGATGGCGGCGGGAAAGCTGAGGATGCGGGCTATCTCCTGCGCCGCAGCCAGATCGGGGTTGATGACCATGTCCAGTCCGATCTCCCGCTTCAGGATGTCCGCATCCTGCCGGTACTCGGTGTTGCGGACGCGGGCCACGGTGTGACGTGCGCCCAGGCTCTTGGCGATGAGGCAGCAGACCATGTTGGTGTCATCCACGCCGGTGACGGCGATGACCAGGTCCGCCGAGCGGACGCCGGCGTCCATCAGGACGCTGATGGACGCGCCGCTGCCGTGGACGCACATAACATCCATCGTACTGTCGGCGCGGGACAGGTGGGCGATCTCGTTGTCCACCATGACGATGTCGTGCTTCTCCTGGGTCAGCTGGCCGGCGATGGCGTAGCCCACCTTGCCGCAGCCCACAATGATGATCTTCATGCTTCCTCCTCCCCGCCCGATGAGGGCGCGGCATGTTTCTTTCGATGGATCAGGGACGCGGACAGCTCCGCGCCCAGTATCAGGACCTGCCCCGACATATACAGCCACAGCAGTACCACCACGATGGTGGCGATGGAGCCGTACAGCTGCGCATACCGGGCCATATTTTCCACATAATAGGAAAAGGCCATGCTCAGCAGCAGCCATGCCGCCAGAGAGCTGCCTACGCCGGGCAGTACCTCCCGCAGGGGGCGGCGCTGCCCCAGCGCCAACTGGTACAGGATTCCCAGCGAGATGGCCATGACAAGACCCAGAATGATAAAGCGCAGGTAGCCCCAGACGCTGATGAACGTCTCCGACAGCGGGAGAAAGCCGGATAGGAAGTACAGTGCGCGGCGGCCTACCACCACCAGCGCCAGCGTCAGTCCGATGACGAAGATCATCCAGATCGTGAACAGCAGTGTGCGCAGCTGACCCAGCAGGATATTCTCCGGCGCGCTGCGGCCGAATGCCTTGCGCAGCGAGTGCATCAGGCAGCCGGTGGAGCGCATGGGAAACCAGATGGAGAAAACCAGGCTGAACCACAGCAGCTGGCGGCTCTGGTTGGCGGCCACATACTCCAGATATGTGCGGATGATGTCCACCACATCCGACGGGAGAATGGGCGCCAGCACCGCCGTGATGCTGGCGATGTCCAGCTCCAGCACACCCAGCAGGGTGCTGACGAAGATCAGCAGCGGGAAAATGGCGAACAGCAGGTAGTACGTCAGGGCCGCGCTGTCACGGGCCACATCGTGGACATAGTAGCGGCGGATCATGTCGCCCGCCAGACGGCCGAAGCCGGTCCTGGGCGCATAGAGTTTCGATGTTTTCATAAGCAGAGACCCTCCGTGGGGTTTATTGTATCACAGGGCGGCACAAAATAAAAGGGAAATCTCGGCAGCGGGGCCGCTATCCCCTCTGCCGCAGGGGTTTTACAGTCTTTCTTTTTTATGACATTTTTATAAATTTTTCGTTTTTCCTATTGGCGCGCATAAAAATCCGTGGTATACTACGACAGCTTTAAGTGGAAATTCTTTACAAAAAGTGAGGACCGATATATGGACAATCTTACGAAGCTGGTCCGCGATGAGATCTCGCGGCAGTACCGCAGTGTACGGCAGTTCGCTTTCTCTGTGGACATTCCCCTCTCCACCATCAACAGTGCGCTGCATAACGGTGTCGGCGGGTCCTCCTTCGACACGGTGATGCGCATCTGCAAGATCCTGGGCATCAAGGCCATGTCGGACGATGCCGCCCTGTATCTGACGGACGATACCGAGCGCCTGCTGACCCAGTACGCCAAGCTGGACGACTACGGCCGCCATACCATCTCCTCCGTGATGCAGGTGGAGTATGACCGATGCAGCGGTGAAAAGTAAAAAAACGGAACCCCTGTATAAAGCCGGCACAGGCCGCACAAAACAGGCACGAACCGCCGTCCCGTTCGGGACGGCGGTTTTTCTGCTGCAAGCGTTACATAATGCCGGATTCTTCCTTGCTGGCGGCGATGGCCGCGTTCAGCTTGCGGGCAGGGTAGTACACCAGCAGGCCGAATAGCGTGAACAGCACACACATGCCCAGCAGGATCAGGGCGCAGCGGAGGTATGTGCGGCCGTACATGCCGCCGATGGTCTCGCGGAGCATATCCATGCCGTAGTGGAAGGGCATGAAGGGATACAGACGCCGGAACAGCTGAGGCAGCACATCGATGGGATAGGAGCCGCCGGAACCGGCCACCTGCAGCACCATGATGATGACGGAGGCGGCCAGGCCCACGTTGTCCAGAGAGTAGACCAGCGCATAGTTCATGGCGGCGAAGTTCAGAGCGCACACGCAGCAGCCCAGTACGAACAGCGCGGGCTCCGCCGTCTCCATGCCCACGAAGTGCAGGCAGCCGAAGGCCGTCACCAGTGCCTGAGCCATGGCCATGCAGAAATAGGTCAGAAAGCGTCCGAAGTAGCGCTGGACGCCGCGGCACTGCCGGAACTCCGGCTGCGTCACAGGGACCTTCACCATCACTGCGGTCAGCAGGCTGCCCACGAACAGAGCCAGCATCACGTAATACGGCGCCATGGCGGAGCCGTAGTCCCTGATCTCATAGATGATCTGCGTGTTCATCTGCACGGGGGAGGCCAGATACTCCGCCATGCTGTCGGAGTCGCTCTCCATCAGCTCCACGAACCGCTGAAAGGCGGTGCTGTCCGCCACGCGGCGGACGTCCGCCTCCATATCGGCCAGATAGCCGGAGACACTCTGCGCCAGCGCAGCACCGGCGGCAAGCGTGGGCTGCGCTGAGGCCACAGCGCCGGAATAGGAGCGCAGCGTGTCGGAGACGCTGCCCAGCGTACCGGAGGAGGCGGTCAGCAGGTCCTGCACGGCGCGGAGAGAGGACTGCGCCCGCTCACCGGCATCGTGGATGTAGTCGCTGACCTGCCGGTTGGTGCTGACGGCGGCGGTACGCAGGGTCTGACGGACCTTTGCCACCGTGGCCAGCAGCTCATCCTGCACTGGAGAGATACCGGAGCCGTCCACGGCGGTGCGCAGCTCCTCCAGACCGGAGATGGCGGCGTCCAGCTGGGCCTGCACGTCCTCGTCGGAGGTCAGGTCTCTGGCCGTCTCCAGCGCGGCGATCATCTTGTCGATGCGGGCGTTGACCTTCTCGTGCGCGGCGTCATCCGCGGGACCCATGTCCACCGCGCCCAGCATGTCCTCCAGATCGGACAGGGTATCGTCGGCGGCGTCCAGCACCCGCAGCAGATCGGCGGAGGCGTCATCCGCCGCGTCAAGGCCGGAGCCGATAAGGCGGACGGTGCTGTCCACGGTCTCGGAGGCGTCCCCCAGGGTACTGCGTGCGTCGGTGATGGTGATGGCAGAGGCGGCCAGCAGGCTGTCAGCCCCGTCCATCACATCCTGCAGTGAGCGGAGCACCTGCGCCAGCTCGTCCATGTCCCGCTGGGCGGCGGACAGCTTCTCCAGCAGGCCGTCGGCAATGTCGCGGCCGTCCAGACCCATGGCCCTGAATACGGAACCGGCGGTGGTCAGGGCGTCGGCCACCTTCTCCAGAATGGTGGTGTTGATCTGCTCCTGCACGGCGGTCTTGGCCTTGCTGGTGATCTTGGGCGCGATGGCGTTCTTTTTCTCGTTTTCGTAATACTGTATCTGGGGGTGGCGCAGGTCTCCCTCCAGAATGCTGACGAAGTCGCCGGTGAATTCCGGCGGCAGGATCAGCGCGGCGTAGTAGTCGCCGGCGTTCACGCCGTCCAGCGCCGTCTGGGCGTCGTCCACAAAGACCCAGCCCATCTGGTCGTTGCTCTCCAGCCCACGGAGCACCAGCTCGCCGATGTTGACATGAAGGCCCAGCACATCGCAGCCGTCGTCCTCGCTGGCCACGGCCACCTTGATGCGGCTGGTGGAGGCGGTGCCGTAGGGGTCCCAGTTGGACAGGATGTTGAACCACGCATACAGGCAGGGCACCAGGCACAGTCCCAGCATGACCACCACGGCCACTACGCTGGCGGTCAGGCGCTTCCAGTCGGCGCGGAAAATGTTCCAGATCTGTTTCACCGCTCCCCCTCCTTTTTATGGTCAGCCGCAGGGCGGCGCAGGTCGTCGGACAGATTCTGCAGCGCGCGGGTCAGCAGCGCCAGATCGTCCGCCAGCCTGTTGGGGTCCTCCAGCACATGCTCCCAGCCGGAGGGCAGGGTGACGCAGGGGCCGGCGGGCCTGACAGGCTCCGCCGGTGCGGCGGCCTGCTCCGCAGGGGCAGGCGAGGCCGTGGAGACAGGCTCCGTCACAGGGGCAGGCTCCGCCGGTCCGTCAATAGCAATAGCCTCCGGCTCAGCGGGAGCCGTCGCGGGAACGGCGGTCTCCGGCAGGGCCTCCCGCTTGCCCTGGCGGCGCAGCCGCGTATGGGGCAGACGCGGTGCGGCGGGCAGCTCCGGCAGCTCTATGAGCCCGTCGAAAACGTCCTCCTGCAGCTGGGCGATGTCCCGCAGCTTCTTTTGCAGCTCGTAGTCCATATACTCCACGGCGATGAGGTACGCCGCCACAGCGAACATGGACAATATCCACAGCATCAGGGTAAACACTTTATTGCCGTCGGCCAGGAACATCAGGAGCATCAGCCCCACGGTAACGGCCAGCAGGGCCCGCAGGCCGCTGCGAATACGGCGCTGGTTGGCGCGGTGCAGCGCACCCACCTCCTCCAGCAGGCGGTCGTACAATTTCTGGTAGTCGCGTTCTGTTGACATGGGTCGTGCGCCTCCTTTACAGCAGCTCCGTCTCCTCCAGCTTCTCCTCCATGAACCGGTTCAGGCCCATGAAGGGGCGGCGAACCAGCAGGCCGATGAGCAGTGCCGCCGCGACAAACAGCAGCAGGAAGGCGAGCTGCCGGATGTAGTAGTCGCCGTACAGGCCGCAGATGCACTCGCGCATGGCATCGATGGCATAGGGAAATGGGAAGAAACGGTAAATCTTCTGGTAGATCTCCGGCAGCAGTTCGATGGGAAACGTGCCGGAGGAGCCGGCGATCTGCATGACCATGACGACCACCACCAGCGCCTTGCCCACGTCGCCGAAGGACAGGGCCAGCGAGTAGATCAGCAGGCTGAAGGTGAAGGCAGTCAGGGACGCCGTCAGGTACAGCAGGCCCGGGTGCTCGCACTGGATGCCCAGCAGGTACAGGTCGCCGGTGACAATGACGGCCGCCTGTATCTGGCTGAGCAGGAAGAAGAACAGATAGCGGCCAAAGTACAGCTCCGCCGGTGTGGGGTCGATAAGCCCGTCGGTGCGGGCGTGGACCTTGATGAGGGTGGACAGGATGACGCAGCCCACCCAAATGGCCAGCGTGGTATAGAACGGCGCCATGGCGGAGCCGTAGTTCTCGACGGGATAGACCTTATGGACGGTGGTCTGCACCATCTGGGGGAAATACTGGCTGTACGCGATGGGGTCGCCGCCCAGTATCTCCAGCAGCATGTCCATATACTCGTCGGCGGACAGGCCCTCCAGCTTGTCGATGGTGTCGGACAGGGCGCTCACCATGCGCTCCGCTGCGGGACGCAGCAGGTCCACGGTGGTGTTCAGCGCCGCCGTGGTGTCGGACAGAGCGGCCTGCAGCGCTCTGGCATCGGCGGACAGGGTCCTGACGCCGGAGAGGGTGTCGGACACATCGGACACCACGGTGTCCAGCTGGCGGCGCAGGTCGCTGTCCGTGACGGGCAGACCGCCGGTGAGGTCGCGGATGGCGTCCGTCAGGGCGCCGCAGTCTTCCAGCAGACCGCTGACATCGCTGGCGGCGGCCAGAGCGTTCAGGTCGCTTTGCAGCTGACTGCACTTCCCCGCCAGCGTCCGGAGCCGGGCGATCTGGGCGGAGACAAGATGCCCGCCGGACAGGGCGGAATCCTCCAGTCTGTCGGCCAGCGAGGTCAGGCGGCCGCTGAGCCTCCCCATCTCTGCGGCGGCGGCTGTCAGCTGCTGCTGCACGTCGGGCAGCTCCGCGCTGTCCTGTATCTCGTCCATGCGGTCCAGCGCCCGCTCCGCCTTGGCCAGCGCGGTATACAGCGCGTGCTGCAGCTCCGCGGCGGTGGCCTCCAGCTCCGAGCCGGAGGGCAGGTTTTTATTGATATCGGCAATGGCGGCGGCCAGGGTCTCCGCATCGGCGGAGGAGATGCCGCTGCCCCCTGCGGCGCGGAAGGCGTCCATCATACCGCGGCAGCCGGTGAGCACGTCCTGCGCCTGATACAGAAGGCCCTTTACGGCGGTCTCGGGGTCCGTCTCCGTCAGGTCGGCGGCCAGCAGGTTGCTCTGCTCCATGACGCCGCCGATCAGCACCTCCAGATAGTTCTCGCTGATGGATCGCTTCAGCGTCTCCACCGCCGTGTCGGTGATCTTGGTGGCCACGGCGTTCTTCTTGGCGTTTTCGTAGTAAGTGATGGCGGGCCGGCCGTTCCAGTCCGTGAACATGCGGTACATCTTGCGGGAGAAGTCCTCATCGATGACCACGGCGGCGTAGTAATCGCCGGCGCAGACGCCGTCGGTGGCCTCCTTCTCCGTGTCCACAATGACCCAGTTGATGGAGGTGGCGGTCTTAAGATCCTCCAGCACGTCGCGGCCCTTGTTGACGTATTCACCGCCGTCTGTATAGCCCCGGTCCAGCGAAGCCACCGCGATGGAGATGCCGCCGGTGCTGCCGTAGGGGTCCCAGTTGGAGTAGATATTCAGCCAGGCGTACAGGCTGGGCAGCAGGGCGATGGCCAGCACCACCACGCAGGCGAAAAAGCACCTGCTCAGCGTGCGGATGTCCGTTTTGAAGATCGTCCAGATATTACGCATATGTCCTCCCACAGCGGCGCGGTATGAAGCTGCGCCGGTGTATGTTTCTTGCGCGAAAAACCGCAGTATTCATTATACAGAGTACCCTGCGGAAAAAACTACACATTTCGGCGGTTTTGTCTGAAATTTGCGCACAATGGGACGAGAAACAAATACCCCGCAGCGGCAACCGCTGCGGGGTATTGCGTACTATCGCATATTTATGCCAGCGTCATCAGCAGCTCTCTGGCCTTGACGGGCTGACCCTCCTTGATGCGGATGGCCTGCACCGTACCGGCAGTACGGGCGGTGATGGCGGTCTCCATCTTCATGGCCTCGATAATGGCCAGCACCTGATCCTTCTCCACACGGTCGCCCTGCTTGACGCAGACCTTGGACACCATGCCGGGGATGGAGGAGCCCACCTGCATGGGGTCGGACTCGTCGGCCAGCGTGGCCTGCCGCGTCTGCTCCGAGGCGTTGGGGTCACGGACCGTCACCTCGCGGCGCATGCCGTTGAGCTCGAACTGGACGTTGATGGTGCCGTCGCTGTTGCGGTCGCCCAGACCCAGGTACTTGATGACCAGCGTCTTGCCGTCCTCGATGTTGATCTTGTTGGTCTCGCCCAGGGCCATTCCGTTGAAGAACACATGGCTGCCCATGCGGGTGATGTAGCCGTACTCCTTGCGGTGGCGGCAGAAGTCCTCGTATACCTTGGGATACATGGCGTAGGAGATCAGGTCCTTCTTCTCCGGGCCCTCGTGGAACTGCTCCACCTCCCGGCGCAGCTGATCGAAGTCCACCGGCGGCAGCAGCATGCCCGGGCGGCAGGTGATAGGCTCCTCGCCCTTGAGGACCACCTTCTGCAGATCCTTGGGGAAGCCCCAGGCGGGCTGGCCCATCATGCCCTTGAAGTAGGACACCACGGAGTCGGGGAAGGCCAGTGCCTCGCCGCGGCGGACAATGTTCTCCGGCGTCAGGTCGTTCTGTACCATGAAGATGGCCAGATCGCCCACCACCTTGGACGACGGCGTGACCTTCACGGGGTCGCCCAGCATGTCGTTGACGGTCTTGTACATCTCCTTGACTTCCTCGAACCGGTCGCCAAGGCCCAGAGACTCCACCTGGGGGCGGAGATTGGTGTACTGACCGCCGGGGATCTCATAGCGGTAAATATCGGTGGTATTGGTCTTCAGGCCGTGGTCGAAGCTCTCGTAGCGCAGGCGCACGTCGGCCCAGTAGTTGCTGAGCTCCTGCACGCGGCGCAGGTCCAGGCCGGTGTCGCGCTCCGTACCGTGGAGCGCGGCCACTACCGCGTCCAACGAGGGCTGACTCGTGAGGCCCGCCAGCGGGGCGCAGGCCACATCCACCACGTCCACGCCGGCCTCGGCGGCCATCAGCAGGGCCGCCACCTGGTTGCCGGTGGTGTCATGGGTGTGCAGGTGGATGGGCAGGCCCACCTCCTGCTTCAGGGTGGACACCAGCTTCTTGGCGGCGTAGGGCTTCAGCAGACCAGACATGTCCTTGATGGCCAGCATATGGGCGCCCCGCTTCTCCAGCTCCTTGGCGAGGTTGACATAATACTTCAAGGTGTACTTGTCCTTGGTCTCGTCCAGAATATCGCCGGTGTAGCACATGGTGGCCTCCAGCAGCTTGTTCTGGCGGAGGACCTCCTCCATGGCCACCTCCATGCCCGGGATCCAGTTCAGGGAGTCAAAGACGCGGAACACATCGATGCCCCGCTGGGCGGCCTCCTCCACGAAGGCCCGCACCAGATTGTCGGGATAGTTGGCGTAGCCCACCAGATTGGAGCCGCGCAGCAGCATCTGGAACGGGATGTTGGGGATCTTCTCCCGCAGCAGACGCAGGCGCTCCCACGGGGACTCGTGGAGGAAGCGGTAGGCCACGTCGAAGGTGGCGCCGCCCCACATCTCCAGCGAGAAGCAGTCCCGCAGGATGTCGGCCACGCCATCGGCGCCCTTGACCATGTCGCGGGTGCGCATACGGGTGGACAGCAGGCTCTGGTGGGCGTCCCGCATGGTGGTGTCGGTGAGCAGCAGCTTCTTCTGGTCCAGCACCCACCGCTTCACGGCCTCGGGGCCCTCGGCGTCCAGCAGCTGCTTCAGGCCCGGGCCCAGCGGCTCCTTAGCTTGCGGGAAGCGGGGGATATCGTACTGCTTGCGCTCGGCGTTGGGATTGGCCACCTGGATCTCGGAGATATAGCGCAGGACGCGGGTGGCGCGATCGCGGGAGTCCACGATCTCAAACAGCTCCGGCGTCTCGTCGATGAACTTGGTGTGGCACTGGCCGCTGATGAACGTGGGATGGGCCAGAATATTGGTGACAAAGGGGATGTTGGTCTTGACGCCGCGGACACGGACCTCGTTGATGGCGCGGGCGGCCTTGCGGCACACGGCAGGGAACGTGCGATCCCAGCTGGTGACCTTCACCAGCAGTGAGTCGTAGTACGGAGAGATAACGGTGCCCACGCCCACGTTGCCGCCGTCCAGACGGACGCCGAAGCCGCCGGGGGAGTGATACGCCGTGATCTTGCCGTTGTCGGGGGCGAAGTTGTTGGAGGGATCCTCCGTGGTAACGCGGCACTGGACGGCGTAGCCGTCAAAGTGTACGTCCTCCTGTCTGGTCAGGCCGATCTCCGGGCAGCTCAGGGGATAGCCTGCGGCCACCAGCAGCTGGGCCCGCACGATGTCCACGCCGGTGACCATCTCAGTAACGGTGTGCTCCACCTGAATGCGGGGATTCATCTCAATGAAATAGTAGTTGCCGGACTTGTCCACCAGGAACTCCACGGTACCGGCGCTGACATAGCCCACGGACTTGGCGATCTTCACCGCGTCGCGGCGCAGGGCCTCCACCGTCTCCTGGGGCACGGACCAGGCGGGGGCGAACTCCACCACCTTCTGATAGCGGCGCTGGAGGGAGCAGTCGCGCTCGCCCAGATGATAGACGTTGCCGTACCGGTCGGCCAGGATCTGCACCTCGATGTGCTTTGGCTCCACCAGATACTTCTCCATGAAGATGTCGCCGCAGCCGAAGGACTTCTCCGCCTCGCTGTGTACCAGCTCGTAGGCGGTCTTGACCTCCTCGGGTCTGTCACAGCGGCGCATGCCGCGGCCGCCGCCGCCGGCGGCGGCCTTCAGGATGACAGGGAATCCGAAGCTCAGGGCCTTCTCCAGCGCGTCGTCGCCGTCCTTCAAGGGCTCGGTGCAGCCCGGTATGATGGGCACGCCGCACTGGATGGCGATCTCCTTGGCACTGAGCTTATCGCCCATCTTTGCCAGCACATCGGAGGACGGTCCCACGAACAGGATACCGTTTTCCTCGCAGGCGCGGGCAAAGTCGGCGTTCTCGGACAGGAAGCCGTAGCCCGGGTGGATGGCAGTGACGCCGCGGCGGCGGGCCAGACCGATAATGCCCGGGATATCCAGATAGGCGCCCAGCGGGGACTTCTTCTCCCCCACCAGATACGCCTCGTCCGCTTTGGTCCGGAACAGAGAATAGGTGTCCTCGTTGGAATAAATGGCCACCGTGTGGAGGCCCAGATCGTAACAGGCACGGAAAATGCGGACCGCGATCTCACCGCGGTTGGCAACCAGTACCTTTTTCAGCTGCGTGGTCTGCATGGCCAAATCGCTCCTTCCTGCCGCGCATCGGGCGCGGACTTATTTTACCCCTTATTATACACGGCGTTGGGGCCGTGCGCCAGACGGAAAATGTGCAAAAAGCAGAGGTTTCCTGTCAGTAGAATTTAGGCGTTCTGCGGAGAGCACGGACAAAAGCGGTCCGGCCGTCCACCGCAGGCGGGCAGGGCGTTTTTCTCCTGCATCCTCCGCGCCCGCTTCTACTCCAAAATATCTCAATATCAACGTAGTACAGCAGCAGGTGTATATGAGCACGCAGCTCCCCTGTCAGCCGGCTGCCGGTCCATCCGGTGCAAAAAACGCAGGGGCGCAAAGCATGCGCCCCTGCGGGGTATTTATGGTAAGAGACAGAGCGATGCCCTATCACCGCAGCTCCGCCAGCTCCAGCACCAGCTGCTCCGTCTTTTCCCAGCCGATGCAGGGATCCGTGATGGACAGGCCGTACACGCCGCCATCCGGCTTCTGGCAGCCGTCCAGCAGGTAGGACTCGATCATCAGGCCCTTTACCATGCCGCCGATGTCCGCGCTGTGGCGGGTGCTGTGGAGCACCTCCTTGGCAATGCGCCCCTGCTGATCCCACTGCTTGCCGGAGTTGGAGTGGTTTGTGTCGATGATCACCGCGGGGTTTTTCAGCCCGCTCCCGGCATAGAGCTCATAGAGCTGGCGCAGATCCTCGTAGTGATAGTTGGGCAGCGAGCGCCCGTACTTGTTCACCGATCCGCGGAGAATGGCGTGGGCCAGGGGATTGCCTTTACTGTGTACCTCCCACTGGGAAAACAGGAACGTATGGGCGTGCTGGGCGGCCAGGATGGAGTTCATCATCACGGACAGGTCGCCGCTGGTAGGGTTCTTCATACCCACAGGGACATCCAGTCCGCTGGCGATGAGGCGGTGCTGCTGATCCTCCACGGAGCGGGCGCCGATGGCCGCGTAGGAGAGAATGTCGGACAGGTAGTAATAGTTCTCGGGATACAGCAGCTCGTCCGCACTGGAAAAGCCGGTCTGCTCCAGCACCTTCATGTGCATCTTCCGGATGGCGATGAGCCCCTTGAGCATATCCGGCTGCCCGTTGGGGTCGGGCTGGTGCAGCATGCCCTTGTACCCGTCGCCGGTGGTGCGGGGCTTGTTGCTGTATATCCGCGGCACCAGGAGGAGCTTGTCCTTCACCTGCTCCTGCAGCGTCCGCAGGCGGGCGGCATATTCCAGCACGGCGTCCTCCCTGTCAGCGGAGCAGGGGCCGATGAGCAGCATCAGCCGCGGATCCCCGCCGGTGATGACAGCCTGTATCTGCCGGTCGTTTTCCCGCTTGTTCTGCGCCATCTCCTCCGTCACCGGATACATATCCTTCACGGTCTGGGGCGCAGGCAGCTTACGCTTGAATTCCATGTTCATGGGCATGTGCCTTTCCTTTCAAGGGTCTCAGGGCCGCACGTCCATGCGCAGCCCCAGTGCCCGCAGTGTGCGGAAAAAATCCGGATAGCTCTTATTCACGGCCTCCGCGCCGCGGATCGTGCCGCCCAGCGACGCGCACAGCACCGCCATCGCCATCACGATGCGGTGGTCGTTGTGGCCCTCCAGCTCCTCATTGGGCGCGTGGAGCGGGCGCGGCAGCACCGTCACGCGGTCCTCCTCCACTGTCACCTGCGCGCCGAATTTGGCAAGCTCCTGCGCCATGGCCGCCGCGCGGTCGCTCTCCTTGATGCGCAGGCGGTGCGTGCCGGTGAACACGGCCCCGCAGCGCTGGGCCGCAGCGGCAAACAGCACCGGCCCCAGATCGGGGCAGGCGGACAGATCCAGCACCGCACCCGGGCGCTCCAGACGGCGCAGCATCTCCCGGCACACGCGGTCGCCCTGCAGGCTGTCCGGACGCAGACCGCTGACGCGGACGCCTCCGCCCAACGCCAGCAGGAAGGCGGCATTGGACCAGTCGCCCTCCACCGCCGCGCAGCGGCTCCCGTACCGCTGCCCGCCGGGGATATAAAAGAAATTTCGCTCCCGCTCCATCACGGTGACACCGAAGGACGCCATGATGTCCAGCGTGATGTCGATGTAGGGCCGGCTCTCCACCGGCGGCAGAACGCGGAGCGTACTGTCCTCCGGCAGCAGCGGCAGCGCCAGCAGCGAGCCGGTGACGAACTGGCTGCTGACGTCGCCCCGCAGCGTGTAGCTCCCCGCCGTCAGCCGCCCCGAAAACGTGACGGACTCCGGCGTTTTCGCCACCGTGATGCCCCTCGGACCCAGCAGCTCCTCGTAGATGCCCACACCCCGCTCCAGCAGCCGCGGCGCGCCGGTGAACACGGCGCGCCCGCCGGGCAGCAGCGCCGCGGGGATGCTGAAGCGCAGGGTGCTGCCGCTCTCGCGGCAGGGGTACGTCCCATTGGGCCGGACAGCGCCGCCGATGCCGGTGACACAGGCCGTCTCCCCCTCCAGGCGGCAGGCCCCGCCCATGGCGCGGATGCAGTCCATGGTGGCCAGTATGTCCTGACTCCGGGTGATGCCGTCGATCCGGCTCTCTCCCGCGGCCAGGGCGGCGCACAGGAGCATCCGGTGCCCGCAGCTTTTGGACGGCGGCGCGGCTGCTGTGCCCGCCGCCCTGCCCGGGTATATGGTCACGGTCACGGGCGTCGCTCCCCTCTCAGCAGGATGTCCATGGCGTCCAGATACCCCGCGAAGCCCCGGCCCATCACCGTGGCCACGCAGGCCGGACGGACATAGCTGCGCCGGCGGAAGTCCTCTCGCTGGGAAACGTCGGAAATGTGTACCTCCACCGTGGGGATGGCCACGGCCTTCAGCGCGTCCAGCAGCGCCACGCTGGTGTGGGTGTACGCCGCGGGGTTGAGAATGATGCCCTCCACGCCATCGAAATACGCCTGCTGGATGGCATCCACCAGCGCCCCCTCGTGATTGGACTGGAAAAAGGACACCTCCGCGCCGTTTTTCTCCGCGTGGGCACGGATCAGCGCCAGCAGCTCCTGATAGGTGCCGCTGCCGTAGATGGCCGGCTCCCGCACGCCCAGCAGGTTCAGGTTCGGTCCGTTGATAACCAGTATCTTCATGTCGTCCACTCCTTTTCGATCTGCGCTGCGGTCTCCTCCGGTGTGCCGTCCCCATCCACACGGAGGTCCGCCGCGGCGCAGTAGAGGTCGTACCGCTCGGTATAGCGGCGGCGCAGCGCGTCGGTATCGGCGGAAAGGGGCCGGTCCGCCGCCGCAGTCAGCTTATCCAGCGAGCGGTCCAGAAAGACGAGCCGCCCGCTGCGGCGCAGCGCGTGGAGGTTCTCCTCCCGCAGGATGGCGCCGCCGCCGGTGGCAATGACCCTGCCGCCTGCGCCGGCCGCAGCCGCCACCGCCTCCTGCTCCCGCTGCCGGAAAGCGCTCTCGCCCTCCGCCGCGAAATAGGCAGGGATGGTCATGCCCACCGCCTGCTCCACCATGGCGTCCGTGTCCATGAAGGTCTTGCCGGTGCGCTGCGACAGCAGCTGCCCCACCGTGGTCTTGCCGGAGGTGGGCATACCGATGAGCACGATGTTCTCCATCTGCCGCCGCACCGTGTGATAGGCCAGGTCGATCTCCGCCTGCGATGCCGTGCAGCCCCGAAACAGGGCGCCGGCATAGGCGGCCTGCGCCGCCAGCATGTAGAGGCCGCCCTCTGCGGCGATGCCACGCCGCCGGGCGCTCAGCACCAGATCGGTGCGCAGGGGGTTATACACCGCGTCCACCACGCCCTCCAGCCGGGGAAAGTCCTCCAGATCCACGGGGCAGGCGTCCACATCGGGGTACATGCCGCAGGGCGTCGTGTTGATGATGCAGGCCGCGTCGCCGTGTTCCGCCGCTGCCTGCGGATAGGTGATGGCGTCGTCCCTGCCGCAGCGGGACACGCGGTATATCTCCGCGGCATGCAGCTGCGCCGCGGCGGCCCGTGCGGTCTTGGAGGTACCGCCGGTGCCCAGGATGAGTACCTTCTTGCCGGCAAGCGTCAGTCTCATGCGGCGGATGAGCGCCAGCATTCCCGGCAGGTCCGTGTTGTCGCCCACCAGTCTGCCGTTCCGGTTCACCACGGTGTTCACCGCGCCGATGGCCCGCGCCGTCTCGCTGAGCTCGTTCAGATAGGGGATGACCTGCTCCTTATAGGGGATGGTCACATTGATGCCCGCGAAATCCCGTTTTTCCAGAAAGCCGGCCAGTTCCTCCGGCTCCAGCTCCCAGAGCTCATAGCTGTAATCCGCCAGCGCATGGTGGATCTGGCAGGAGTAGCTGTGCCCCAGCCGCCGGCCGATCAGTCCGCATCTCATCGCCCTGCCTCCTTTATAAAATAGTCCGTGCCGAAGCGCTGGGCCAGCAGGTCACACAGCACCAGTGCCGTCACGCTGTCCAGCACGGGGCAGATGCGGCGGATGATGGCCGGATCGTGGCGGCCATGGATGGTCAGCTCCGCGTCCCGCATGCGGAGAAAGTCCACGGTCTGCTGGGGCTGTCCGATGGACGGCGTGGGCTTCACGGCACACTGGAACACCACATCCATACCGTTGGTGATGCCGCCGTTGATGCCGCCGTTGTGGTTGGTGGCCGTCACCACCCGCCCGTCCCGCATGCGGAACGGGTCGTTGACCTCCGAGCCGCTGCCGCAGGCCATGGAAAAGCCGCCGCCGAACTCAATGCCCTTAACGCCGCCGATGGAGAACACCGCGTGGCTCAGAAGGCTCTCCACGCTGTCGAACCACGGCTCGCCCACGCCGGCGGGCAGGCCGCACACGGCGGTCTGGGTGATGCCGCCCACGCTGTCCTGCCGTTCTCTGGCCTGTAATATCCTCTCCCCCACGGCCTGCGCCGCCTCATGGGTCAGGGTGGGGAACGGCGCCTCCTGCAGAGCCGCCACGTCCGATGCAGCCTCCGCCGCGAAGGGCCGGTCCCACACGTCGCCGCAGCGCAGGATGTGGGTGCCCACGGTGACGCCCACGCCGGCCAGCGCGGACAGCAGGATGGCACCTGCCGCCGCCAGCGGCGCGGTGACGCGGCCGGAAAAATGGCCGCCGCCCCGCCAGTCCTCATAGCCGTGGTATTTGCAGTAGGCGGCATAGTCCGCGTGGGAGGGCCGCGCCAGCCCATAGGCATAGTCCCCGCTGCGCACGTTCTCGTTGGGAATGACGATGGCCACCGGCGTTCCGGTGGTGCGTCCCTGAAACACGCCGCTGAGGATCTGATAGCGATCCGGCTCCTGCCGCGGGGTGTCCAGCGCCGTGGCGGGACGGCGGCGAGCCAGCTGGCGGCGGATGCGCTCCTCGTCCACCGGCAGTCCCGGGGCCAGGCCGTCCAGCACCACGCCCACGGCAGGGCCGTGACTCTCCCCGAAAATGGTCAGCGTCACCGCCTGTCCAAAGGTATTTTTCATGTCTCTGCTCCCTCCCAGCGCCGGAGTATCTCCTCCGGCGTCTCTTTTTCCATACGGAATGCGCCCGCCTCGTCCGCCAGCACGATGCAGATCTCGCCGGAGGCGGCCTTTTTGTCGTGCCGCAGGTATGGCAGCAGCTGCCGGGCCGTAAAGCTGCAGGTCGTGGGCAGGCCGCACTTCCGCAGAATGCCCGCCAGCCGATGCCGCAGCGCCGGCGCACACATGGGCAGCATACCCAGCGCCACGCACTCGCCATGGAGCAGCTCCCCTCCTGCACAGCTTTCAATGGCGTGGCCGATGGTGTGCCCGAAATTCAGCACGCGGCGCAGCCCCTGCTCCGTGGGGTCCTGCTCCACCACCCGCGCCTTGATGGACAGAGAGCGTGCGATGATCTCCGGCAGGTCCGCCGTCAGGTCGGCGCTGTTCTCGATCAGCGCCAGCAGCGCCGCATCGCAGGTCACGGCCATCTTCACACTCTCGGCCAGTCCCGCGGCCATCTGCCGCGGCGGCAGCGAACGGAGGGTGTCCGTGTCGATCAGCACGGCACGGGGCTGGTGGAACGCGCCCACGATGTTCTTCACGCCGTCCATGTCGATGGCGGTCTTGCCGCCGACGGAGGAGTCCACCTGGGCCAGCAGCGTGGTGGGCACGTTGTAGAAATCCACGCCCCGCATGTAGGTGGCGGCGGCGAAGCCCGCCAGATCTCCCGCCATGCCGCCGCCCACGGCGGCCACGCAGTCGCCGCGATCCATGCCCAGGGCCAGCATCTCCCGCAGGAGGCGCTGGTAATTGTCCATATTTTTGCTGTTCTCTCCGGCGGGGAGCGTGCAGATGCGGGCCTGACGGCACGCGCCCGCCACCGTCCGGGCGTACTCCTGCGGCACGCCGCTGTCAGTCACCACCAGCACCCGCCGCGCCAGAGACAAGTGCTGCCCCGCCCGGGCCAGTGCGCCTGCCTCCAGCAGGATGGGATAGCTCTGCGCTCCCAGTGAAACGGAAATGACCATGGCTCTCTCCTCAGATGTTGTTGGCGTAGTACGCGCCCACCAGCCGGAGCTTGGCGCAGGTGGCGGACAGCTCCTGCAGCATCTCGCGGCCATTGGTGTTGTTGATGCAGCCCTCGGCCTCCACGTAGAAGAAGTACTTCCACGAAAGCCCCTTCATGGGGCGGCTCCGCAGGGTACGCATATTGTAGCCGTGGGCGCCGATGATGTTCAGCGTCTGCGCCAGCGAGCCGGCGTCGTTCTGCACGGTGAACACCAGCACAAAGTTCTCGTCCTCCCGCTTTTTGGTGGTCTCCGGCTGGTTCTGGATACGGGACAGCGCGGCAAAGCGGGTGGTATTGGTCCGCATGGTGTTGATGCCCCGCTCCAGCACCCGCAGGCCGAACACCTCCGCCGCGTCCTCGGAGGCGATGGCCGCCAGTGCGGGGTCATTGGCCCGGCGCACATATTCCGCGGCCGCCGCCGTGTTGGAGTAGGACTCCGCCGCGTAGCCGTGGCTCCGAATGTAGTCGTCGCACTGCCGCAGCGCCTGGGGATGACTCACCACGGTCCTGACCGTGTCCGCCGCAGCCCCCTCCACGCCCAGAAGGCTGTGGTCGATCTCCATGTCCAGCACCTGGTTGATATACAGCTCGCCGGAGAACAGCAGGTCCATCACGGCGCCTACCTCGCCGGCATAGCTGTTCTCCAGCGGCAGCACCACGCTGTCCGCCTCCCCCAGCTCCACCGCCCTGTGGGCTGCGGCAAAGTCGGGGTAGGCGACGAGCTGCGCCTCCGGAAACATGCGCCGCGCCGCCAGATAGCCGTAGGCCCCCTTCACGCCGCTGTACGCCACCTTCATACCGTTGAGCAGCTTGCTCTGGTAGGCGCAGGACAGGTCCAGAATGCCCCGCAGGAACTGCACGTAGTACGCGGCCACCGCCGGATCCCGGATGCTCCTGCGGTTGCGGTCGATCAGCTCCCGCTCCCGCTCGGCGTCCCGAATGGACAATCCCCGCTCCTTCTTGAAATCCGCCACCCGGGCGCTCATCTCCATGCGCTTCTGGAACAGCTGCGCCATTTGCTCGTCAATGCTGTTGATATTCTCTCTGATCTGATCCAGCTCACTCATTGTTGTACAACCTTTCCTAGCACAAAAAAATCGGTCCTCCTGTCTGGAAGGCCGTTCAAGACGCGAATATGCCGGTTTTCCACCGCACGTTCAGACACAGGCTCCCAGAGGCATTTCCTTGCCGGTAAAGGCGAAAAAGCCAAAAAAGTGCAGCGCGCCAAAGGGCACGCTGCACGTAAAGCCGAAATCAGTCTGCGCAGGGGCAGAATGGGCGCACTTCACCACGGCATTACCGGAACGCATCGCGCAGCGAGCCATGGCAGCACACCTCCTGCTGAAATATAGGTGAATTGTATGCTATTTTTTTCTCCCCGTCAAGAGGACATCCGCACTTTTCCCATCTACACAAAAATTTCTCCCCTCCCGCCGCCGGCTCTGTGCGATGCAGGCGGGCCGTATGGGGCAATGACAGCGCAAAGGTCCCCCTGCTTTCGCTGACAGGGAAAGCAGGGGGACCTTTTTTGTTTTACAGGCGGAGACGTCCCGCGTCAGAACCAGTCGGAGGCCTCTTCCTCCAGCGCCTCGATGTAGAAGCTCACGGGACGGAACCCGTCGTTGCAGGACACCATGGCGCTTTTCTTGTTCTTCATCCACCCCTTATAGATGTCGCTCCCGCCGTAGGCCAGCGTCATCACGAAGGGTGAGATGCTGGACCATGCGCTGTCGCACATCCCCTCCGGCTGGCGCCAGCCGTCCGCAATGAACACCTGCCCCAGCTGCATATCGCAGGCATGCTCCAGCGGGTTTTCATACGCGGCGGACAGGTCCGGATAGGACGCCATGCGCATGACGGTGATCCTGATCTTTTTCATGATGCAGCACTCCTATCAGCTGTTGGAGCTGGCCATCACGTTGGAGATGAACAGGTCGTACATCTCCAGGCTCTCGGAGGACAGAGAGGACAGTGTGAAGAAATTCGCGCTCTCGGGGATGTCAAACGCCTTGAACAGCTCCTTGTACTCGTCGGTCAGGTAGGCGATGCAGGCCTCGTTCACCGGCACGCCGGGGTACTTCATGACATTGTCGGCGTAGTTCTTGGCGTCGTGGATATAGTTGATGAGCAGCTCAGCCTCCTCGGCCTTGGTGCTGGAGGCCGGAATGGCCAGCATCCACTCGCCTCTGGAGTACCAGCCGTCGGGCAGGGTGACCAGCTCATAATTGCCATCGGGGTCCTCCTGCTTGACCAGCACATAGTCGGTGGTATAGGTGAAGGCCACGCTGCAGTCGCCGTTTTCCAGCGAGGTACGGGGCGCGCCGTTGTCATAGACCTTCACGTTGCTGTTGAACTGGCACAGCCAATCGAACACGGCGTCCAGATCCGCCTGGTTCTCGCTGTTGGGGTCAAAGCCATTCTCCGCCAGAGTGGTGGCCACGAACCGGCGGTCGATGTCTGTGGAGACGATCTGCCCCTTCAGGGCGGGGTCCGCCAGATCAGACCACTTGGTGATCTCGATGGGGCAGGTATCCTTGTTCACGATGATGGACATGGAGCCGCACATGTAGGGAACGCTGTAATCCTCCTCGCCGGGGTAATCATAGGTGTTGAATTCATCGTACAGGTTGGCCAGATTGGGGATCTTGCTCTTGTCGATCTTCTGCAGCAGGTTTTCCTGCAGCATCTGGTGTACCGTTTCCTGACAGGGATTGATGATGTCGAAGTCGTCGCCGGTCTCCACGCGGGTGATGTTGTCCTCCTCATAGGACAGGTAGGTGATGTTCACCTGGATGCCGTACTCCTGTTCAAAGGCGGCCAGCACATCCTCGGACACATAGTCGGGGTAGACCAGAATGTTGATGGAATCGGCGTAGCCGGTGTCGCCGTCGGCGGCGGCATCCTGCTGGGTCTTCTGCTTCCCGCCGCAGGCGGTGAGGGAGGCCAGCACTCCCAGGGCCAGCAGCGCGGCCAAAAGTTTCTTCTTCATGTTTGTGAGCTCCTTTCTCCTAATTCTCTGTTTGTGTTTGATGGAATGGTTCTATTTTTGCGGCAGCGCGGTCCTGCCTGCCCTTCAGCAGCAGATAGACGGCAACTCCCAGAAAAATCAGGCCGGATATGATCGTCTCCAGCGCGTTGATCTCCGGTGAAACGCCCTTGCGGATGGAGTTGTAGATCTTCATGGGGAACGTGAGGCAGTTGGGTCCGGCCAGGAAGTCCGCCATGACCACGTCGTCCAGCGTCAGCGCAAAGCTCAGCAGTGCGCCGGTGAAGATGCCCGGGGCGATAGACGGCAGCGTGATGCGGAAGAACGTCTCTACTCCGCTGGCGCCCAGATCCATGCTGGCCTCCTCCACCGAGCGGTCCAGTCCCAGAAAGCGGGTCCGCACCGTCAGGATCATATAGGGCAGCATCAAAATCACGTTTCCCAGCACCACGGCCCAGAAGCCCTTTTTCAGGCCCATGAGCACCAGCAGTGCCATCAGAGGCACCGCGAACACCACACCCGGGACGATCATGGGCAGGTACACCGAATAGGTCAGGGCGTTCCGTCCGAAGAACCGGTAGCGTGTCAGGCCCATGGCGCCCAGCGTGCCGATGATCACCACGATCAGCGTGGACAGCAGCGAGATCTTCAGCGAAAGGCTGAAGGACTGCCACAGCTGCGCATCCCGGAACAGCTTGCCGTACCACTCGGTGGTGAAGCCCGTCCACCACTTGTTGCTGGGCTGCCGGTTGAAGGAATACACCACCATGATCACGGTGGGGATGTAGATAAAGGCGAACAGCAGCACCGCGTATATCACGCCCAGCTTATCGCCGATGCTTTTCTTTTTCACGCGGTTCATAGGCCCCCCTCCATCACGTCGGCCCTGCTGACGCGGGCGTACAGGTATACCAGGATCATGGTGCCCGCGATCAGGAACACCGACAGCGCGCTGCCCAGCGGCCAGTTGCGGGAGGACATGAACTGATCCTTGATGAGGTTTCCGATCAGCAGCGTCTTGCTGCCGCCCAGCACGTCCGCCACGAAGTAGTTGCCGATGGACGGCACAAAGGAGATGATGGCCGCGGCGTACACACCGGGCATGGTCATGGGCAGCGTGATCCTGAAAAACGTTTTGACACGCCCCGCCCCCAGGTCATAGGATGCCTCCAGCAGCGCCTTGTCCAGCCGCTCGATGGACGAGTACATGGGCAGCACCGCATAGGGGATGCAGACGTACACCAGCCCCAGCACCACGGCGCTTTCGCTGTACAGAAAATCGGCGCTCCACGTCATCCCCAGTCTGTCCAGAATACCGGTGAGGATGCCCTTCGTGTTGAACAGGGTGATGTAGCTGTACAGCCGGATCAGGCTGTTGGTAAAGTACGGGATCATCATCAGGATGATGAGGTTGGACGCCACGCGGCGGCTGCACCGCGACAGCGTGTAGGCCATAGGGTAGGACACCAGCAGGATGATGACTGTGGACACCAGCGACATCCGCACACTGTTCCAGATAGCCACCAGATACGCTTTTTCAAACAGGGCCCTGTATCCGTTGAAGGATACCGTGAACTCCACGCCGCCATAGGACGGCCGCGTCATGATGCTCATCAGGCACACATACAGCAGCGGAAGTACCACCAGAAGCAGCGTCTCTGCGGCGTAGGGCCCTACGCTGGCCAGCACGGCCAGTCTCTTTTCTTTTTTCTTCATGACGCCGCCTACTTCCGCATGACCGTGCAGGCGGCGCTGTCCCAGTAGGGGTACAGCGTCTCGCCGCAGGAGAAGCCGTCCGCGCCCGCCAGGCGGGAGAAGCGCAGCTCATGGCCGTCCGCATCCACGCCGATGGACTTGATGAGATTGCCGGTGCAGATGTTGTCCGTCACCGTGATCTGTATGCCGAAGCCGGATACCGGCTCCGCAGACACGCAGACAGCCTCCGGCCGGACGCAGAGGTACACCGTCTCCCCCTCCGACACGTGAGCCGCCGCGCCCAGCACCTGCCCCATAGGCGTGGTGTAGACGCAGGTATCGCCCCGGACCGCCGCGGCGGTGGCCGGCAGGATGTTGGATTCGCCGATGAAATCCGCCACGAAGCGGGTGGCCGGTGCGTTGTAGATCTCGGAGGGCGTGCCGATCTGCTGGATCTCGCCGGCGCACATGACGGCGATGCGGTCGGACATTGTCATGGCCTCCTCCTGATCGTGGGTCACATAAATAAAGGTGATGCCCAGCTGCTTCTGCAGCCGCTTCAGCTCCAGCTGCATCTGCTTGCGCAGCTTCAGATCCAGCGCCCCCAGCGGCTCGTCCAGCAGCAGCACCTTCGGTCCGTTCACCAGCGCTCGGGCAATGGCCACGCGCTGGCACTGGCCGCCCGACATCTGGCTGACCCGCCGCTTTTCGAAGCCCTCCAGCTGCACGGTGCGCAGCGCCTGCGTCACCTTTTCCCGTATCTCCGCCTTTGGCAGCCGCTTCACTGTCAGTCCGTAGGCCACGTTGTCATAGACATCCATCAGCGGGAACAGCGCGTAGCTCTGAAACACGGTGTTGACTGCCCGCTTGTAGGGCGGCAGCGCGGTGACCTCCTGTCCGTCGATGGTGATGTGTCCGCTGTCTGCCTCCTCAAACCCCGCGATCATCCGCAGTGTGGTGGTCTTACCGCAGCCGGAGGGCCCCAGCAGCGTCAGGAACTCCCCCTGATGAACCTGCATGTCCACGCCCTTGACCACCTCCACGTGGTCAAAGCTCTTGCGCAGGCCCGCGATCTCGATGATATTCTCTCCCATGCCCGCTCACCGCCTTTGTATACTTGGAGAATAAATATTCTTTATATTCAAATTTATGTGGATGATTATACACCCTTCTTCAAATTTGTAAAGAGAAAATCCGCTATTTTAATGCTTTTGTAACTGTGCACAAATTGCATATATATCCGCAGAAAATATCTGGCATGCCTGCACATTCCCCGCCCCGCCGCTTTTCAGGAGCAGGGGCAGGCAGCGGCTTTCATCACCTGCGCTTATACATCACATATAAAATCCATACTTCCCTTACTCTGCCGCGGTGTGTATAATGGACCGTCGTTTGAAAAAACGTATCGAAAAACACACGAAAACACGCAGAACAGGAGGGTATACAGACATGGCAAATTGTGCGATCGTAGGCATCAACTGGGGTGACGAAGGAAAAGGCCGGATGGTGGACTACCTGACGGGACAGTACGATGTGGTGGTGCGGTATCAGGGAGGCGGCAACGCCGGACACACCGTCATCAACGATATGGGCAAATTTGCCCTGCACCTGCTGCCCTCCGGCATCTTCCGCGCCGGTGTGATGAACATTCTGGGCAACGGCGTGGCGCTGGACTGTGAGAATCTGGTGTCGGAGATGGAGTCCATCCGCGCGGCGGGCGTCGGCATCTCGCCGGAAAACCTGCTGGTCAGCCACCGTGCGTCGCTGCTGCTGCCGTGGCATCGGGAGCTGGACGCGCTGGAGGAGGCGCGGCTGAAGGACAAGCAATACGGCTCCACCAAGCAGGGTATCGCGCCGTTCTACTCTGATAAATACCAGAAAAAGACCATCCAGGCCGGTGAGCTGCTGTATCCGGAGCACCTGAAGGCCCACCTTCAGGATCTGCTGGAATGGAAGAACCTGATCCTGCAGAAGGTCTACGGCGCCAAGGGCTATACCATGGAGGAGATGAGCGCCTGGCTGGACACCTACGCCCAGCAGGTGCGTCCCTATGTGACGGACACGGGCCGCTATCTGCGGCAGGCTCAGGCGGAAGGCAAGTCCATCCTGTTTGAGGGCCAGCTGGGCGCGCTGCGTGACCTGGACTACGGCATCTACCCCTATACCACGTCCTCCAATACCATCGCCGCTTACGGCCCCATTGGCGCGGGGCTGCCTACCGCCAAAATCGATGAGGTGGTAGGCGTGGTGAAAGCCTACTCCTCCTGCGTGGGCGAGGGCCCGTTCACCTGCGAGTGGTTCGGCCCCGAGGCAGATGAGCTGCGTCAGGCCGGCGCGGAGTTCGGTGCCAAGACCGGACGCCCCCGCCGCGTGGGCCCCATCGATTTGGTAGCCACCCGCTACGGCGTGGAGGTGCAGGGCGCCACCAACATCGCTCTGACCAAGCTGGACATCCTCAGCTATATGAAGGAGATCCCCGTCTGCGCCGCCTATGAGATCGACGGGGAAATCACCCATGAGTTCCCCTTCCCCTCTGTGCTGGCGAAGGCCAAGCCCGTGATGGAGTACCGCCCCGGCTGGTGCTGCGACATCTCCGGTGTGCGGACCTGGGAGGACATGCCTGCGGCGGCCCGGGACTATGTGGAATATGTGGAGCAGGCCATCGGCTGCCATATCGGCTACGTCTCCGTGGGTGCCGAGCGGGAGAGCCTGATCGTCAGATAAAATAAGGAGGGATACCATGGCCCATGACACCTACCAGTCCCCTCTGGCGTCCCGCTACGCCTCGGACTATATGCTGCGGCTGTTCTCGGACGACAGCCGCTACCAGACCTGGCGGCGGCTGTGGGCGGCGCTGGCCCGCGTGCAGCACGAGCTGGGGCTCCCCATCACAGAGGCGCAGGCCGCGGAGCTGGAGGCCCACATCACCGACATCGACTACGATATCGCCGCCCAGCGGGAGCGGGAGGTGCGCCACGACGTGATGGCCCACGTGTACGCCTACGGCAAGGCGGCCCCATCGGCGGCGGGCATCATCCATCTGGGCGCCACCAGCTGCTACGTCACGGATAACGCCGACCTGATCCTGTACCGGGACGGACTGGTCTATCTGCGGAGACAGCTGCTGGCGGTGCTGGCGAATCTGGCGGCCTTCGCGGAAAAATACGCCGCCACGCCGACATTGGGCTACACCCACTATCAGCCGGCGCAGCCCGTCACCGTGGGCAAGCGGGCCACGCTGTGGATGCAGGACCTGCTGGCGGACGCGGAGGAGCTGGACCACGTGCTGTCCACGCTGAAATTCCTGGGCTGCCGCGGCACCACGGGCACCGAGGCCAGCTTTATGGATCTGTTTGACGGCGGAGAGGCCAAGATCGATGAGATGAACCGCCGTCTGGCCGCCAGCTTCGGCTTCAAAGAGTGCTTTCCGGTGTGCGGCCAGACCTATCCCCGTAAGGTGGACAGCCGCATCCTCTCCTGTCTCAGCGGTATCGCCCAGAGTGCCTACCGCATGGCCAATGACATCCGCCTGCTGCAGCACGACCGCCAGCTGGAGGAGCCCTTTGAAACGGAGCAGATCGGCTCGTCGGCCATGGCGTATAAGCGCAATCCCATGCGCTGTGAGCGCATATGTTCCCTGAGCCGCTATCTGATGGCCGATGCCATGAACGCGCCCATGACCGCCAGTGTGCAGTGGATGGAGCGGACGCTGGACGATTCCGCCAACCGCCGCATCGCGCTGCCGGAGGGCTTCCTGTGCGCCGACGCGGTACTGCGCCTGTGCCAGAACGTAACGGCGGGTCTGCACGTCAACGAGGCCATCGTGGACCGCACCCTGCGGGAGTACCTGCCGTTTCTGGCCACGGAGGACCTGATGATGGAGGCTGTAAAGCGCGGCGGCGACCGCCAGCAGCTGCACGAGATCATCCGGCGGCACTCCATGGCCGCCACGGCCCGCATGAAGGAGGGCCTGCCCTGCGATCTGCTGGACCGTCTGGCGGGGGATCCTGCCTTCGGCCTGAGCCGCGGAGAGCTGGAGCAGCTGATGGAGCCGCAGCGCTACATCGGACGCTGCCCCCAGCAGGTGCGGCAATTTCTGGATGCCTGTGCGCCGCTGCTGCGTCAGGCGCAGGGCGCCGATGGAGACATCCGCGTGTGAGGCCGTACAGCTTCTGAATTACGAAAAAGAGCGCAGCACGGGTGCCGCGGCCGAGAGCGGGACGGGGCGATAAATGCCTGCGGGATACGCTTATCTTCATTGAGCGCACATCAGAAAAAAGCTGCAAAATCACCTTGCCGGTGATTTTGCAGCTTTCTTTGTCTTCTGTTATCTTTTTATCCTATTACGGAAAATGGGCGCACGCTCCGGCCGATCGGCATCGGCCGATTTTGCAGCCTTACAGCTCATCTGCCGCCGGAGAATTCTCGGGGAAAAAGAGGGCCGGATCGATCCGGTCATTCGCGGCGTCCTTGTCCATGAAGGTAAGCTCTCGAAATTTAATGTCCAGCATAAAGTTGCGATCCTTGATCTCCGCATCCAGTATACGGAAAAAGCGGCGCTCGCCCTTCTGGCACAGGCAGGCGTAATGGGGCTTATAGACCACATACGCCTCCAGTGTGCTGACCTGCGGATACCATCAGTTGACAAGGGCAGACACGGTTTTGACGGGCAGAAATGCGCCCATACTGCGTCAAGCCCCTTGGCAATACGGCAAGTATTCCCTGCGGGTCTTTTCTTGTCTGGACACATTTCTGCTCCGGCAAAACTGCTCCGCACCTGTCAGCGATGGATTTTCCAGGGATTTTTGGTTTTTGAGACGCAGGCGGGCGCGTGCCCGCCAAGGCGAAAAGGGCAAAAATCGCCGAAAAGGCGCGGTGACAGGCGTGTCTGCCCTTGTTAACTGATGGTATTGGTGGAAGATCTTATAGGCTCGCCGTTTGATGAATTTCGCTACGTTGGCATCGGCGCCCGCCTTGTCGATCTTGCACACGACCACTGCGGAGGGATCCACCTCCTCATAAGAGGTCGCCGGACGCCCCTTCATCTGCTGCACGGTGCCGAAGCCGCCCTCCATGGCCACCGTATAGACCACACAGATACCTGCTTTCTGGTATCTGATAAAATTATTGACGATCCCACTGGCAGCCTTGTGGTCAATCCTCATGTGATCCCGGGTCTCTATCTGGCTGGCGGTCCCATGGGGATGTACGGCGGGGCTCTGGAGTGGTGGCTGCACCATATCATGAACCGCACCGTTTCTATGGCTGGCGCAGCGGGCATGCGGCATCGTTCCTGAAAAAACGGAGAGCAGCGCAGATATATCCGGCACATTCCCGGTGGATTGGGCATGTGCGGCGGAGTATAACGGGCTGTATGCCGCGCACATGAGTGTGCATAAAGCCCTTTCCTCCATGTATTCAATACCTTCGCTTGCAAATTCCATGCCGAAAAAACGCTGACTTCCTGTTGTAACTCCAGGTTTTCTTTTGCTTAATCATAGAAAGAGGGACACCGGATGATCCGGCGTCCCTCTTTCTATTTACAGGATCGGAGAAGCAGCGGTTCGCTGTCGGGCATTTTTCCCTTTGGATACGCATAGGCTGGACACCAGAAAGGATGGGGATCGTATGAAAGAGAAACGGGTGCGGATCTTTCTGCTGCGGCGGTGGTACATGGTAGGCGGCGCCGCGCTGGCTATGGCGGCGGTCATCTTCTACGTGGTGAATTACCCTGCCTCCGTCAGCACGGCGGCCAGCTCCCGCCAGCTGCCTATCTACTCGGTGGAGCGGAACCAGAAGGTGTGCGCCATCAGCTTCGACGCCGCGTGGGGTGAGGAAAAAGTGCGCAATCCTGAGGCACCTTTCAGGCGCACCGAATATATGAAAAGAGGTGCGTGAAGGGAAATGCCCTTCATGCACCTCTTGCATTATATTATGCTTCGCTTCTCGAGTTCAACTCATAGGTACACAGATAGAACAGGAACGAGGTCATCTGATAACGGTTGATGCGGGTGTCATAGGCTGCCAGCAGCTCACCCATCTCGCTGTCGCGGGTGGTGATGTCCGTCTGGTCGCACCACAGCATGGCCTTGACGACCTCACCGCTGAGCCGGGGATTTTCCCGCATGGTCTGCCGCGCCAGCTCCTGATCTACACGGGTGTCAATGCCGGACATGGCGGCGTAGCGATAGATCAGCAGACAGGCCGTCTGATAATCCATATCATCATCGTAGCCGGTGTGCAGATCGCCCTGACGGAGCAGCCCCGCTTGATACGCCCAGCACACGGCGTCGTAGTAGGGGCAGGCGGAGCCGTTGAATTCCTCGGTTTCATAATCAGGCGGCAAGGCAGTGTTGTCCGTCTCCGGCCTTTGGGAGATGCGGTACAGCACATCCACGAATTCGCCCACCTTTGCCGCGGCCTTCCCGCCGAAGGTGTCCGGCGTCGCCGGGTCGATATACCCGTTGCGGTACATATAGAGGACGCTGGCCTGGTTGAAAATGCCCGTGATGTCCGTAAACACCACCGTATCCTCCAGCGTGCCGCCGCTGGACGCCTTGCCGAAAACATGGGCGTAGTAGTCACTGTTGACGATGTTGCTGGACATCTGGAACTTATTGTCCACATACAGCCGGTAGGCCTCCAGCTGTTCGTCAGAGATGACGATGCTCTCGTCAGCGGGGATCACCGCCTCCGTACCGGCATCATAGCGGAAGGATTTCGTCAGGAAGGACTTGTCCGACAGCACCGCTATGTGTACGCCGTTGGACAGCGCGTCGGTGCCCGCCAGCAGCCGGGAGTCGTAGTCCACGCCGAACAGGTTCAGCAGCGTGGGCAGGATGTCCGCCGTGGAGCAGTACTCATCCACCACGATGTTCTCGGACAGGCCGGGAACATAGCAGATAAAGCTGTTGCGGTACTTCTCAAAGGTAAGATCCATCTCCCGCCCTGCCAGCTCGTTGTACTCGTCCTCCGTCAGGCCGTAGGGATAGTGGTCATTGGTCAGTACGATGCAGGTCTTATCGGCCACGCCCACCTGCTCCAGCCGCTGCATCAGGTAGGTCAGCGCGTTTTCCAGCTCCAGATTGCAGGCGATATACGCCTTCACCGGCTCGGAATAGGGCAGATCCTTCACCGCGTCGTGGTTCTTGGCGCTCATGGCGTTGTCCCAGTTGTACTGATAGTGGCCGCTGAAGGTCATGTAATAGGCGTGGAAGGCCTCCCTGCTGCTGAGGTAGTCGTCCACGGAGGCCTCCATCATCTCCAGATCGGAGGAGGGCCAGTCGATCTTTATATCCAGCCCGGAGTCCGCCGCCTTGAAGGTATAGCCCATGTTGGCGTGGGTGATGTTCCGGTTGTAGAAATCGCCGATATAGTCGTGATAGCCCCAGGTCTGGTAGCCCTTTTCCTTCAGGGCGTTACCCAGGCAGAAGGGCAGATAGTTGGTGCCCGCCACGTTGAAGCTGGAATCCGTCTTGGTGCGGGACATGTCCGGGTAAAGCCCCATGCACATGGTGTACTCGCCGTTGGTGGTGACGGATTGGAACGTGCCGTAGTAATTATCGAAGATAATGCCCGTGTGGGACAGCTTGTACAGGGTGGGTGTCAGCTCCTCGCTGATGAACCAGGGGCAGAAGCTCTCGGCACAGATGGTGATCAGGTTGTAGTCCTGCAAAAGCCCGGTGTAGTTGTTCTTCCGGGTGGGAACCACCTGCGCCAAGTATTCGTCCGTGGTTTTGCGCATGGCATCATCCGTGGACTCCGCCAGCTTTGCAAAGTCGATGCGCTCGATCACATTGTAGGAATTGCTGCTGTAGAGCCGTCTGGTGTCTGTACCCAGCGGGGACGGCGTGATGATGACGCTGCCGCTGCTGCCAAAGACCATGTAGCGAAGCTCCTGCACGGTGGTGGCCAGCATGCCCACGCTCTTATAGCTGCTGTCGGTAGAGGTGTTCACATTGGTGAAGGTTTTGTAGACGGAGAACGATTTGCCCCGCCCAGCGTACATAATGCCCATCGTAGCCAGCAGCAGCGTCAGCAGGATACCCAGCGTCGCCAGCGCCTGCCTCCACTTGAGCCGCACAGTCAGCACCCGGAGCTTGCGCAGAGCAAGGCAGAGGATCGTCACGATCAGCGGTACCAGCAGCAGAAGGATGGGCGCGATGTTCTTGCCGATGCTGTACAGGATCTGCGAGTCGAAATTGGTGATGACGTTCCCGCCCATGCTCACCTGACTGATGGGCATGAAGTTGCCGAAAATGGCGTGGTACATCAGCTGCACCTCGGCAAACAGCACCTGCACGGCGACCAGAAGCACGCCCACGATCTGTCGGGCGATCTTGGGCAGGTGCGTGGTCAGCAGCGTGCAGACCGTTCCGCCCAGCAGTCCGAACAGCACCAGATAGACCGCCCGCCTGTCCATCGAGCGATAGACGCACAGGTGCAGACACAGCTCCACATAGACGCTGGCGCCGCAGAACAGCAGCAGGCTGCGGAGCCATTCCTGCCACAGGCCGCGGCGCGGGGCTCGCACCGCGGCAGATGTCTCATGGGGTGCCTGGGGTTGATTCGCTATCTCATTGGGTTTTGTCTTCAGCATATATGTCTCCTGCCGCAGGTCTCCCTCAGGGGAAGGCCTGCGAAATCTGTCAAAATATTGGCGCGGGGCATATCATACTGTAAATGTAAAGAAATTGCAATGATTTCTGTAAAAATTAAAGAAAGGTTCACAGTCTCTCCCGTCGTTTTGAGCCGAAAATTTAACAAAATCTGCATAGCCGAAACGCGAAAACCGTGCTATACTGTACGCGAAATTGGGAATGCAGTCGATTTTAGGAGGTGAGTCCCGTGACAGAAACCGGTTTCCATTTGAAACGCCATCTGACGTCCTTTCAGATCATGATCCTCGGCTTTGCCGGTGTGATCCTGCTGGGTGCGCTGGTACTGATGCTGCCGATCTCGGCGGCAGGGCGGGTGTGGACGCCGTTTCACGAGGCGTTGTTTACCTCCACCTCCGCCGTCTGCGTGACGGGACTGGTGGTGCAGGACACCGGCAGCTACTGGTCCGCGTTCGGACAGACCGTCATCCTGCTGCTGATCCAGATCGGCGGCTTAGGTGTCATCACGGCGGCTGTAACGTTCTTGATGCTCTCCGGCAGGAATATCTCGCTGAAGGAGCGCAGTGCCATGCAGGATGCCATTTCCGCGCCGGTGGTGGGCGGCATCGTGCGCCTGACGCGGTTTATTCTCAAGGGAACGTTCCTTGTGGAATTGGTCGGCGCTCTTGCGCTGCTGCCGGCATTCTGCCGGGACTACGGACTGCGGGGCGTGTGGATGGCAATATTTCACTCCGTTTCCGCCTTTTGCAACGCGGGGTTCGATATTCTGGGGCGGGCGGATGCCCTCTACCCTTCCCTGACGGCGTACATGGCCGATCCGCTGGTCAATATCGTCATCATGCTGCTGATCGTCGTGGGCGGTATCGGTTTTCTGACATGGGACGATGTCTGCACCCACCGGCTGCACCTGCGGCGGTACCGGATGCAGAGCAAGGTCATTCTGAGCGCAACCGTCATCCTGATCGCGCTTCCGGCATTGCTCTTCTTCCTGACAGACTTTGCAGAGCTTCCCGCGGGACAGCGCGTCCTGGCGTCGCTCTTTCAGGCGGTCACGCCGCGAACGGCGGGCTACAACACCGCTGACCTGACGAAAATGAGCGATACCTCACAGGCGGTCACGATTTTGCTGATGCTGACCGGCGGCGCGCCCGGCTCTACGGCGGGCGGCATAAAGGTAACGACGCTGGCTGTGCTGGCCGCCAACGCGGTCGCCGCTTTCCGCAGGCGGGAGGATCCGCAGCTTTTCAAGCGTCGGCTGGAGCCCTCCGCTGTGCGGAACGCCGCCGCCATCCTGCTGCTGTATCTGGGACTGACCTTCGCGGGCGCGGCGGTCATCAGTGCGGCGGAGGGACTGCCGCTCGGTGCCTGTCTCTATGAAACGGCATCCGCTGCCGGGACGGTAGGGCTGACACTGGGGCTGACGCCGCAGCTGGGTACGCTGTCGCAGGGCATTCTCATTCTGCTGATGTTCTTCGGGCGTGTTGGGGGACTGACCCTGATCTACGCCGCATTCTCCGGGCATGATCTGACCTATGCCCGGTACCCGAAGGAAATGATCACCGTAGGCTGAAAGGAGCGCACGATGAAAAACGTATTATTGATCGGACTTGGCCGCTTCGGGCGGCACCTTGCCATGCAGCTGAGCGAGCTGGGGCATCAGGTGATGGCGGTGGACCGGGACGAGGAGCGCGTCAACGAGTGTATGCCCTTTGTCACCAACGCGCAGATCGGTGACAGCACCCGCGTGGATTTTCTGCGCTCGCTGGGCGTTGGAAACTATGATGTCTGCTACGTTACCATCAGCGGAGACTTCCAGAACTCGCTGGAAACGACGTCCCTGCTCAAGGAGTTGGGGGCGAAATATGTGGTGTCCCGCGCCGAACGGGATGTACAGGCAAAATTTCTGCTGCGCAACGGCGCGGACGCGGTGACATACCCGGAAAAGCAGCTGGCGAAGTGGGCGGCCATCCGGTACACCGCCAACCACATCTTCGATTACATAGAGTTGACCGAGAAGCACGCCATCATCGAGGTCGCCGTCCCGGACAGCTGGCAGGGTCACAGCATCGGTGAGCTGGACATCCGCCGAAAGTATGGCGTCAATATCCTCGGCGTGAAGCAGAACGGCAAAACCGATGTGACCATCTCGCCGGAAACCGTGCTGGACAGCGGCCTGACGCTGCTGGTGCTGGGTGAGTATACGGCGCTGAAAAAGTGCTTCCGGCTGTAAGGCCGCGTCTGCCGACGCTTGTGCGGTTGCAGGTGGCTCGCCGGGGTATGTTACGCTGCCAAGCGCATTGAGGCTGCCGGAGCGGATTTCCTCCTGATTTGCACGAATACGATTCACAAAGTCGCCCCGCAGATTGCGTCCATGATACGGATCGCAGACATCGACGGTACAATAGCATGTGGATCCGTTTGATTTGTCATCATGATTTTGACACCGTGTAGGATATTTTATATCCTGCACGGTGTTTTGTTTTCCTATCAATTCGAATAGGCGGCAGTCCTTATGTCCAACCGACAAACATACGGTTTCCGCAGCGCGCATACGATGGACTATTCTCAAAGAGGAGGTCTGTTTATGTCAACCGTTCAGCAAGCACCCACTCCGGCAATCACCGTCACTCGCAATTTTCTTGGGCAGCAGACGGCAGAGGCGCTGCTGTTGGAATTGATCCGCGCCCACACACAGGCGGCATAAAGTCTGCGGGCAGTCCACGGAAAGGAGGGAGCTTATGGAGAAGCCGCCACTGCCTACCGCACTGTACTGCCGCCTTTCCCGGGAGGACGGAGACCGCATGGAGAGCGATTCCATCGGCAACCAGCGGAAGCTGCTGGAATCGTATATCGAAAATCATCCTGAGTTGGTAATGGCGGAATGCTATGCCGACGATGGCTATACCGGCACGAATTTCCAGCGCCCCGCCTTTCAGCGGATGCTGCGGGACATAGAGAGCGGGCGCATCCGCTGTGTGCTGGTAAAGGATCTGTCCCGCTTTGGGCGTGACTACATCGAAACAGGCCGCTATCTGGAACGCTGGCTGCCGGAGCACGGTGTGCGGTTTATCGCCGTCACGGACAACATCGACAGTGTCCGCGGCGCCTACGACATGATGATGCCGCTGAAGAATCTGTTTAACACCCAGTATGCACGCGACATCTCCCGAAAGGTCAAAAGCTCCCTCCACGCCAAGCAGCAGCGGGGCGAGTTTATCGGGGCCTTTGCCAGCTACGGGTACTGTAAGGATCCGCAGGATCATAACCGTCTTGTTATCGATCCGCCTGCGGCGGAGGTGGTGCGGCGCATCTTTACCCTGTTTGAAAACGGAATGGGAAAGATCCGCATTGCCAAGCAGCTGAACGAGGAGGGTATTCCCTGCCCCAGTGAGTACAAGCGGCTCACCGGTGAAAAATACCGCAACAACCACCGATTGGAGTCTACCACCTACTGGACGTATGCCACTATCCACCGCATTTTGCAAAACGAGATGTACATTGGGAATATGGAACAGGGACGGGACGACCGCCTGCAGATGCACGGAAAAGCCAAGCGGAAGGATCGCTCCCAGTGGACGGTGGTATCCGACACACACCAGCCGATCATCGAAAAAGATCAGTGGCAACGGGTACAAGCTCTGTTGAACGCCAACGCCCGCACGCCGGGTTTTCAACAGAATGTCAGTCCCTTTGCGGGCTTTCTCAAGTGCGGCGACTGTGGACGAGCCATGGTCAAGACCACCTGGGGCGGCAAAACCTTCTACACCTGCGGCTCGTATAAGCGCTACGGCGCATCCGTGTGCAGCAAGCACTATATCGCCCACGATGTGGTGGCGAAGGTGGTTCTGGATGATTTGAACCGGCTCATGGCCGCCGTGGAAAACCTCCGTCAGTTGGCACAGCAGGGCGCGGCGCAGCGCCTCTCCTCAAATGGCGACCCGCCGCAAAAGCTGGAGGCGGCCTTACAGCGCATTCAGCGCCGCCGCCAGAGCGCCTACGAAGACTATCAGGACGCGCTGATCTCCAAGGAGGACTTCCTCCGCTACCGCGCCGATTATGACGCACAGGAGCAGGCGCTGCAAGCCCAGTTGGACAAGCTGCGCGGCACAGCGCAGGACGATCCGCTATGTCTGCCGTGGGTAAAGGAACTGCTGGCGTCGGGGCAGCTGGCGGAGCTGGATCGCCCCACAGTCGCCGCCGCCATCCGGGAAATTCGCGTCTACGAGGGAAACCGCATGGAGATCGACTATCTGCTCCCGGAATCCTATCGAGCACTGCTGGAGAGGTAACGATATGCGCTCTATATTAAAATGCAAAAAAGAGGAGGAGCTTTTGCGGCGGGGTGTGCCTGCGGATCATATCATCTGCAAACGGTACACCGAGATGGACATTCCCGAAAATATCACCGCTACCCCAAATACGTTGTCACCCTGAATGACATGGATGCGGGGATTGAAAACGGCATTAAAATCGTGCATCTTCAGGATTTCCTGCTGGCCGAGACATGGTGATCATCCATTCTGGTTTCCCGACTAAAATCACAAAACAAATATCGGCAATTGCTTGTCCTACAATGTTTTTTGCCATAACCAGCTATCAAAAAAGTTTTCACCTTTTGAACCAAGTTTTGTTGCAGATAGGACACATTTATGCTATCATAAAAGCACAATAAAGAAGTGCGACAGTTCTCCGTGAACTGCCGCACTTTTACATCACCGTGGGGCAACGAGGATACCCAGACCCTCATCAACATTCTGGAGAAGTACCATGTCAAAACCACATTCTTCGTGGTGGGCGACTGGGCGGAAAAGTACCCTGAGTCGGTGAAGGCGCTGCACGATGCAGGGCACGAGGTGATGAGTCACTCCAACCACCACGACCACTACAACAGCCTGTCGGCAGAGCAGATCACGGCGGACATCACCGCCAGCAATGAGCGTATCAGCGCCGTCACCGGTGTGACGCCCACGCTGATCCGCTGCCCCTACGGCGAGTATGATGACCACGTCATTGCCGCCATCCGTGCTATGGGTATGGAGCCCATCCAGTGGGATGTGGAGCAACCGGAAATGACTTAAAGCCGTTTTGACGCAAAGGTTTGCGGGTTTGGTTACTGTGCGCATCACCCAAAAATTTGACCTGTAAATGGGGTGTTTGAGGGGTGTTTCGGGCACGAGAGAGGTCAAAATCAAAGAGTTGTGCGCAAAGTGCCGATGAGCTGTCCTCCGGCGAGGTGCGGATGACGCGGGAAGCTATCTCTGCCAATTTGTGAATACATTCACTTCAAGAAAGCTCCTCTGAAACCTGATGCTGATTTCGTCACTTTTGGGCCGCAGGATTTCGATCTTGGATCCTTCAAGGCCTGTGACGGTATTTTCTCTTGCATTTCCGGAAACACTTCTGTATACTGATATAAATTGATACCATTTAATATCAGCAGGAGGTGCTATATGGATGCTGCGTTGTTTACCAAAATGCTGTCGGATAAAAGTGTGCTGGACTTGAAGAAGCTGGGCTATAAATATCCGCAGGCAGATATGGGAGAGTTTGTGTCGCTGCTGAAAAACGGGTTCTATCATCCGCTGCCGCTGAAGGACTTTTCCGGGCAGTCCCTTGTCTATCTGGATAGTGTCGCGCAGGTGCATCTCTCTGCCGCCCGGATCCTGCTGACGCCGCAGAGCAGCACGCAGCTTTACAGCGCGAAGGCCATGGAGGAGGAGATCATCTCCACCTTCACCATCGAGCAGGTGGATTTCTCCCGCGACAGTGTCCGTAAGATTCTGTCCGGCTTTGCTCCGGCGGACGAAAGCGAGAACCGCATCTATGGCATGAAGAAAGGGCTGGAGTTCATCAGCGACCCCGCCAACAGGATCACCGAAGCATCTATCCATCAGCTGTATGAGACCGCCATCGGTGCCTATCTGCCGGAGGAAGACCGGCTGCGCCCCGGCAGCTTCTACCGGCACGACAGCGTGTATGTGGTCGGCTCCAAGGTAGAGCATACCGGACTGCCGTGGCAGCAGCTGCCGGAGCGCATGGGCGAACTGGTGCGCTTCATCCATGAAGAATCCGACAGCAACGACCTGCTGAAAGCGGCCCTGATCCACTTCTATGTCGCCTATCTGCACCCCTACTTTGATGGCAACGGCAGAATGGCGCGGCTGATGCACCTGTGGTATCTGGTACAGCAGGGGTATTCCTCCGCCCTGTTCGTGCCGCTGTCTGAGTATGTCAACAAGAGCCGCAAGGGGTACTATGACGCCTATACGCTGGCCGAGGAGAATGCACGCATCAGCGGCGTGCTGGACGTAACGCCGTTTTTGGTGTATTTCATTGAGAATGTGTATCACAAGCTGAATGGAGCGATCCCTGCCCGCCGGACGACCAAGGCGTTTCAGGCTGCTTTGTCGCAGGGGCAGGTCACGGAGAAAGAGAAAGTGCTGTGGAGCTTCGTCCTGTCCGCGTATGGGGAAGCTGAGTTCTCCACCAAGCAGCTGGAAAAGGACTTCGGCAATGCCGCCTACGCCACCATCCGTAGCTTTGTGCTGAAGTTTGAGCATCTGGGCCTACTGACCTCAACGCGGTATGGGAATCGTGTGAAGTATAGGGTGCAGGCGTGACGCGGTACTGACAGAAAAGGCCATCGGCTATTTGCCGATGGCCTTCTCTGTTTATTACTTTTTCACATATTTCTCAAGCATCTGATACATTCTCAGACTGTTGACAAGCACCTCCCTGCACATCTGCCGATGCGTTTTCTGCCGTTCTTCCTCGGAGGGTTCAGGGATGCCCAACTCAGCAAAAACCTCCTCTGCGGAGAAGAAGTGCTTCGCCCGTTCCTCCGGCGGGAGTTTGTCCAGTTCCTCCGCTTCACGGAGGGAGTCGTAGAGCTTTTCAGCCGGTCAACCAGCGCAGCGGCAATGCCCGCCGCAGGATGGCTCAGGATCAACTCTTTTACGTTCATACCTCACCTTCCTTTGGAAAAGTGTGCAATCATTGCACACGTTCTCCCGGCTGTTCTTACGCACTCTGGCGGATCACGATGCCCTCCTCGTCCCATGTAGCCAACCGGAAGTTGTAGGGGCGTCCGTCAGGCGCGGTCAGGGTGTTCAGGATGTCCCGCAGCTCCTTCACCTCCGCTGAATGGCGCTTGGCGATCAGCACGGCTTCATCCACAGGCTTGTTGTCCAGCGCGCAGCCGTCCACATACATGCGGAGCTGGTACAAGTCCAGCGCCTTGGTCTTGCCGGCCTTGGCCTCGTAGATGGTCACGCGGTCGATGTAGCCCACGAACAGATCGACCTTGGCCTTCAGCCCGATCTTCTGGAACACCGGCTCTTCGCGGCTTACCCGCAGGGCGGTGGGGTCGTTCTCCCGCTTGGCGGTCAGCTCCTTGACATACCGCAATTCCATCGAATCCACATCCTTGGCCGGGGCGGGAACATAGGAGGCGATCCAACTGAGCAGGTTCTTCAGGCGCGGATCCGCTTCACAGAACGAAGTTTTTGTGTTCTTCGTGGCAGGCAGTGCGGCAGGGTTGTCCGAGATAAGATCAACCTGTACCAAAAAGCGGTTCTGACTGGGATGAATGGCCTCGCCCCAGACGCGGTCAAACATTCCGTGTTCAATGGCACGCCCGTTAATGCGCAGCTCCACGCCGCTGGACTCCATGTTGCACTTGTAATAGATGGCGTTGGACGGGTTCTTCAGAATGTTGCCGTACTTGCAGCGAATCATCAGCGGGCCGCCGCCCAGGTTGCAGGGGATCTTGCCGTAATCCTTCACGCTGCCCTCCTCCCACACCGGCAGCAGCGGCGTCAGCGTATGCTGCGTTTCCTCGCCGCCGCTGATCTCCCACACCTCCATGGTGATGGGCGTATTCGCCAGAATGCCCGCGTAGACGTACCGCAGTTCCTCAATGATGTACCGCACCAGGTTGTGGAAGTCGGAGGGTGCCGCCTTGCGGTCAGGCTTCACCGTCCGAAACTTCGCCATGGGGCAGCGGACGGAGATCGATGTGCCAGTGGGGTGGGGCAGATCACCCGTACCTGAATAGAAACGCACCTTCATGGGCTTGTCCAGTTCAGATGTGCCCATGGAATATGGCGCCTTGACCTCGCGGTACTGGTTTGCCGCGGCGTCGTCCTTCGTGCGGGTGCGGATGCTCCACTTCTGGTCAGGACTGCTGTCGCAGGAGGCCAGCGCGTGCTTCAATCCAAAGCCGTGCTCGTTCAGCGGCGTCTGCGCGCCGTCCCGACATGCGATAGTCAGGGCGCTACCGAGGTCAGCAATGCCCGTGCCGCCGTCTGTCACGGTGATCTCCACCGCATCGCCCAGGTTTTCCAACGACAGCACTACCCTCATGGACAGTTCAGGACCGTCTTTGTTGGCGTGGAGGTTGGAGACCGCGTCGTCCATCAGCTCACAGATGACCTGGGCCACGCTGTTGAAGTTGTCCCCGATTCCGGCAAACAGGCCATAACCGGTAGGGTTGTTGCGGATGATCTCCTCTGCAATGGGCGTCTTGTTTTCGATTTTCATAGGTGCAATTCCTCCTGTTATCGGTTGAGTTGATTGGCCATGTCGGAGCGAATAGCGGCGGCGATAATGCGCAGCAGCGCCTGCTGGCGGATGACCTCCTGACAGAATGCCACGGCCAGATCCTCCGGCGTCAGATTGATGTCCTCGCACAGACACAACAGTTCGATCCACTCGTCATCGGTCATGTTCACTTCGATGGTCGTCTTACGTTCGTCGTTCATAATGGTTACTCCTCATTCGTATCAAATTTGATTTACACCGCCCAGATGATCTCTGCGCTGTCCTTTGCCACCTCGATGCGGCGGATGAACTGGGCGGCCACGGCCTTTTTCTCCTCGAAGGACAGTTCGCTGAACACCAGTTTTTCCGGCAGCGGAACGCGGCCTGCTTCACGCCGCTGGGCCTGCTGGAGCACTTCGCGCTCCTTTTCGATCTTTCCCAGCGCTTTCTGCAGATAGGACGCGGGCAGATCCTCACTCTCGGCAAAGGCGTCCATCAGGCGCTCGGCGCGGCGATCCAGCTCCAGCAGCCGCTGGGTGTAACTGTCCTCCTCCAGCTTCGGCGCAACGGGCTCCTGCGGACATTGAGCCAGCAGCTTTTCGATCTCTGTCTGTACCACCGCTTCCAGTTCCGCCAGCTTGATGTGGATGGCGGCGTCGCAGCGGTTCATATTATACCGCCCGCTGCACGCCAGATAGCGATAGGACTTGTCCGCCACAACGGACAGGCTGTAGCCGCACTTGGCGCATTTCAGCAGGCCGGAGAGCCATGTGTGCTTGCCCTTGCCGCTGTTGCCCACTTGACGGTTGTGAGCCAGCTTTGCCTGCACCGCCAGAAACAGCGGCGACGGCACGACACCGACACTGTTCAGCACGGATGCCCGATGGTTCTCGGTCTTGGTGTACTTCCGCGCATTGGCCTCCCGCTTGCCTACCAGCAGCACGCCGTGTACGCCGTCAAAGGCCTCAGGCGGGCTGGTGACCTCCACGCCCTGCCCCAGATAGTGGAGCCGCACCTGCTCGTCTGCCATCACATACGCGGGGTTGTGCAGCAGGCGGGACAGTGTCACGTTGTCCCATGTGGCGCGCTTGGGGGCGGGGATGCCCTCGGCGGTCAGCTTGCGGGCCAGCAGTCCCAGCGACATGCCCTCCGCAGCGTACTCCTGAAAGATCCGCTGCACCACCGCCGCCTTGTCGTTGGGGATAAGGGACGGGACTTCCCGCCCATCCCGCCCCCGGGCCCGGCCATTGTCGAAGCCGTAGGGTGCTGGGCCGCCGGGCCACGCGCCCAGTGCCGCGCGGCGGTAGTAGTTGTCCCGCACGCGCTCGGCGGTGGTCTCCCGTTCCAGCTGGGCGAACACCATGATGATGTGCAGCATAGCCCGTCCCATGGGCGTCTTTGTGTCGAAGTTCTCATTGACCGACACGAACTCCACATGGTGCTCCTGCAGCACCTCCCACAGCTGCCCGAAGTCCGCCACGCTGCGGGAGAACCTGTCCAGTCGGTAGACATACAGCGTGCCGATGCGGTCAGCGCGGATATCCTTCATCAGCTGCTGGAAGGCGGGGCGCTCGGTGTTTTTGCCGGAGTAGCCGGCATCCTTGTAGACCCGCAGCTCCCCACCGCCCGCCGTGCGGCGGCACAGGTCGATCTGTCCCGCGATGGACAGGCTGTCCTTTTTCTCCACGGACTGGCGGGCGTATACCGCGTCTGTTTTCATGCGGTCTTTTCCCGCTGGGCCGTCCGCAGCGCCCGCAGCTTCGCCATGCAGGCGGCGTAGGCATCCTTCATCTGCTGCTGCCGCGCCTGCGGATCCTCATACTGCGGATGGGTGTGTTTGACTTCCATGTTCATTCCCCCTCGCCACAGCCTATGAGCCGGGGACGTAGAACATGCCGGGGACGCGGGAAACGGAATACGATCTTGACTCATGCGTTTTCCTCCTTTCAATGAAATGAGAAAAGAGAAACACCGTGCAGGCCGAGGCACTACACGGTGTCATGAGTATGACAAATAGACCGGATTCCGCTTGCAAAATCGGGGTCAAACGGGTATAATAACCCCATGCGGTGCGGATTTGTCCGTTGTGTAGGTGCTGTTACCACCTGCGCAGGTTGTAGGGAGCGCCAACTCCCTGCAACTGCCGTTGTTTTTCTTTTGTAAGGACAGTATAGCATATATGTGACCTCACATCAATAGGCGAAGATGCCAAAAATAAGAAAGATAATTTGTGAAATATGTGAGGTCACACCAACGCAATAGTTCTTGCTTCATATAAGATAATTCGTTATAATGATAAAAGCATCTTTGGGGAGGAGCTCACATGGCACAGACAGAAGCGCAGCTGCGCGCCAACAAAAAATACCGTGAGGAGAAGCTGGAAAGCATCACTTTCCGCGTCCCCAAAGGCAATAAGGCTCGCATTCAAGCACACGCCGCCGCCAACGGGGAGTCTACCAACGCATTCATCTACCGCGCGATCAATGAAACCATCGACCGCGAAAAGCAGCCCGATACGGAGTGAACCTCCGCATCGGGCTGTTTTTCTACCCAAGAAGATTGGATTTTGCTTTTAATTGCAATTCTTGCTGCTATATATCGAGAAGCTCTCAACTGGTATAAAGGCAATAACCCGTCCGGATTGATTATTTCCCGACATATCCTGCAATAAGAAATCGCTGTGTTTAACAGCGCACCCGCATGCGTTAACCTTCCGCATTGGCACCGTGTGCGATGTGGTAGTTTATGGTTTGTTTGAACTAATCCCAAGTTAGTTCAAAGTTGGTTCCAAGATGTGTAACGACAAAATGTGGGTGTCGAGCTCCGACTCCCTCAACGCCCATATTTTCTGCATTTGTGTCAGCTTTCCACTTCATGTATTTATTTGTCAGTTTTCTTCAAATATCGTACCTTCTTCGCCGCTTCCCAATGCATCGACTCCGCGTTGACCGGCGGCAAAGGGTCACCCCAGGAAATGGGCGCGTCAGCCATCTTTACTTCGACCGGCAGCCCGCCGAAGGGGCGCACGGCATTCTGGGTCGAGATGCTTACAGACGTATTTGGGCCGCCCTCAAAATGCAGGTGCAATTTTTGCCCGCACACGGCTTTCTCCCAGGGAATCCTGATTGTTCCCTGCCCACGGCCTTCTTGTACTACGATACCGTCACCTACAATAATCTGAGGAAAATGAAGTTCATAGAGCTTTTTGCAAAAGGGCGCCTTGTCCAGCTTCTGCGCAATGCGCCATAGTCGATCCATGTTACGGCTGTACTCAATGCGCTTTTTCGCACCATCCTTACCGGAGATCCTGTGGCCGAAAATATATTCTTTTTCCTCCAGCGACATGTCTGTACACGCCTGGATTACCGTTGCAAAATTCCGGCGCAAGATCCGCATGGGCGGGTGAGAATCCGATGGTGTCAAATTATCGGATTCGTCGAGCAAGAAAAAGCCTAACTGCTCGCTGGAAACTCCGAATTCTTTCAACAATTTGAAGGAAAAATTTGAATAATCAGACCCGCGGCACGGGTCCTTAAACTGATTTCCAAAACAGGCGATGGGTAACTCCCCGATATCCTTGTTCGCGCCCATGTTCTGCTGCACAAATTCCCTTCGCTTCTGCAAAGCATCCTCAATTTCAATGTGAACGGGGACGCACCTCAGTGCATTTTTCGTCTTTACCTGCTTACTATATTCCAATTTGTCATTCAAAATTTCATCAATTTTCAGGTAGTGACGGTCTGGATGATCTGGGAACGAGCGAAAATCATTCCACCGCAGTCCACGGCACTCCGCGGGGCGCATGCCAGTGTACAATGAGATCAAAATGCCGCAGAATCGACCATCCTCCAGCACATGTTCCGCCGCATACAGCGCCAGACGTCCCTGCTGCCCGATTGTCAAGGCTCGCGGGCAATTATCGCTCAGCTCCGCGTTTGCCACTGCCGGGACTAATATCCTCTGCATCATCAAAGTCGTAAGATTATTTGACTTTTCTCCCGCACGATTTTTTGAAAGAATGTTGTAAGCATGTCCGCATGTAGCGGCGTAGGAAAAGACGTCCCGCAATGACGAGATGATCGTCTTGACGGTGGCTTCTTGGTATTGGCATGCCTTGGCGACCTTGGAGACGGCGTGCAGAATATTTGCCGGAGTAATTTCGGAGATTGACATATCCAGATAGCTTGCAACCTTTTTGATGTAGTCATCGCATTGGCGCAGCGTCGCACAGTTTTCAAAACTGTATTGGTCTCCCTTCTGAATTGCCCAGCGACGATCTTTTGCGATAGAAATGCAGTGCTTTTCCCAATATTTATTCAGGGACATATCTTCGTCAGTTTTAAACACCATGTTAATTTTCCTCCAAATTCAGTTTTGTCGTAATGGAAATGCTGTCACTTGACTTAAAGTTGATAATCAGATCCTTTCCAGTCTCGAGGTTGCCATGCGAAATCTTACTGAGATCTACAGTCAAATCGCCGCTGATTCTACCACCAGGTGCAGCCACAATAGCGTGATCTTCACCACTGCGATTGATTTTGAAATCAAATGCCGCACAGGGTATGCCTACCAACGAGAAGATATAGTGCTCCAACACTGCGGCCAGTTTTGCTAGCTCCCGCGGATCGTCGTACGCACAGTAGTTCCGCGCGAATACGCTTTCGGGTGCGTTGCCGCATAGATAACGGATCTCTTCCGCATCACATCCGCATGATTCCAATGTCGATCTGAAAGTGGCTCTTAAAGTTCGTTCTGAATTTTTCGTCAAACTCTTTAACTCTGTCTGTTTTGAGAAATCGAAGCTTTTGAAAAATCCTTTTAACCACCGATCAAACTCGTCGGGGCGCATCCGCCGTGCCGCGTTTTTGAAGCTACGCATAAACGGCGCATTCTCTTGTACGTTCGGCGCATTGGTCTTTACCTTGTGGTAAAGCTTTGCCATCGTCGGCGACAGTGGAATAGTCCGTCGCCGCGGCCCATTTAACTCTTCGGTACGATAGACTTCTCCTGCAGACTTTGCCTCTGCCGAAATTTCAATAGCAACAACTCCCGTATAGGTGTTTGAGAAGGAAAATGATCCCCACGTTAACGCACACAGCTCGTTGATCGTGATACCTGTAGTCAACATCAAGATTAAGCCCAAATATAGGTAGCCGTGGTTACTCTCAAGATTTTCGGCGCAACTCGCAATAATCCGCCTTGCCTGAGCGTGCGTCAGAATGTTTTTCTCGAAATGCCGACTCGCGTCCCGCGGGCCAACGACTACGCGGCGGCTGCCCATGATAAAGGTGTCCATGAGGTGCTCCGAGATCAAATATTGGGTCTCCTCATATGTAACCAGTGCTCTCATCGCGTAGATCTGACCATTAATCTGATAGTCAGAATAGCCTCCCTCGCGCAAATGAAAGGCGAATGTCTCTTGTGTGATTTCGCAAAACGGCATCCGTCCAAGTTTGCCCACAAGCAAATCAAATGACCTTTCATGTTCTTTTTGAGTGGAGTTTGCCCACTTCATACTCTGGGCGACCCGATCAAAGTCCGCCGCAATCACCGCGGCCAGTGGTAATCTCTGTGCAAATTTTTCCCGCAGCGCACGCCCTTCCCTTGTAGCCGGGTCAAAGGCCCGCTGGAGGCACTCGGGAATCAGCTCAAGTACGCGCTTCTCCACGGAAGCCTCGTCCGTGAAGCGCACGATACGCGGGGGGTGCTCATAGACAATCGCACCGTTACCATCGATGCGTTCCTTATTACGAGAGCGCAACGACAGAATAACTGCGACAGCATTCTTACGAGCTTCAACACGAAAAGTAACAGGCAGGCCGAAAAAATCAATCGTACGGAGAGACATATTTTAAATCCTCATGCGGTGCAGATGCAGGAGGGGAGGTATTGGGGGTTGTTATACGTCATGTCTATTCCAGTCTGGTGTCGTGTTTCCATAGTCTCAAAACCCGGTATTTGGGGATATGAAGCAACAGAAAATGCAGCAAAATTTGGAATGCTTTATACTATTTCTCTCCGTGAATGTGGGACCATCTAGATTTCCACATATATGATCATGAATCTTTCAGCGGCTGTCCTCCCCTCCTTTCTTCCCCGCACCCGCGGTCAGAAAATATGGTAAAAGCCTATTTTTAGAATAAAAAAGACAAAGTCACCCTAAGGTAACCTTGTCTCAAAAACATGTGGTGTCTTTAAATTGGAAAGAGGATAACCCTCTTTCCCTAATAAAAAAACTTCGTAATTATACTTCTACAGTACCATATTTTCTGATCATGTCAATCCCCTTTGCAGGACAAATTTTCCGTCCTTCTTCAAAATGCTTTTCGGATGCGTTTTTATGGGGCAAAAAATAAAGTGTGCAATCATTGCACACTTTATTTCTTGCGAGTCGCGTTTAAGACACATTTTAGAGGATACTTCCTCTCTTGCCAAAGTCCTTATTCCGCCGCTTTTCTGCCGGTCCCGTCAAGATTTATGCGCAAAATTGTTTGCGGGCTCCGGCTGGATGAAGTCAGCCGGCAATATGGGGGTATGTTCTTGTTTCACGCTATTACGTTCTCTCCCGCAGCATAGCCGCATGATTCTCCGGCGGTCTCCCGATACAAAACGGCCATCACGCCCATCGCCGCCGTGATCAGAACAGCCGCCAGCTTCATCGTCCTTACCATGTCCACTCACCTCCGCCAGAGTTCATGTGCGCCTTGCGCCCATGATATCCGGAGCAAAGAAAAGGCCACCGCAAAAGTCAAGCCGTTCATTCCCCGCGGCACAAGGCGGAGGGCGGTACAGCTACCTGCACCGCCCTCCGTCAGAAAAGCACTGGATCAGTGTATGGGATCATTTGTTATCGCACAGGCCCTTTTCCACCAGCCAATCGTTGATGAACCCTGCGATCTGGTCGTTGTTGTTATCCATCATCAGCATGTGGGAGTTTCCCTTGATGCCCATTTCCGGCAGATCCATCCACGTATAGTCCGCATGGATCTCGTCCAGCTTGGCACGCCAAGCTGGAATACCCCTGCGCACAGACTCCGCCCAGGAGTGAACAACCTTATAGTCGTCGCTCATAAAGTCACCGTACACGTACAGCTGGGGTATCTTGGCAAAAGCGCTCAGATCCTCGTCCAGCGCTGGCAGGCTCGCCGCCTCGATGAACACCACCGCCTTTACGAAGTCCGGATACTTCTGCATGATCTCCTTGGTATATAGCGCGCCCTGGCTGTGCACCATGATGATCACGCCGTCCACATGCTTCTGCAGCCGCTCGATATACTTGCAGTAGGCGTCGATAGTCCACTCGTCGGAGGTGAGCCACCGGGGTACGCCCTGCATCATCAACTGGTCGTAGTGGTCGATGGGGAACCGATTGCCCTCATAGGGGATGGGGTACGTTTCGCCCATCTTCAGGTTCAGCCATCGCGCCTCATAGGAATGGAATATCGGGGGTGTGGGGTTGATCTCCGGGAACTTCGCCCAGCTGGCGCGACCGCGCTCCACCGCGTCGGACACGTAGACATTGAATCCGTGGCGCAGAAACAGGGTGTCGAAGCCCTCCCGCCCATCGGGGGTCGTTTCCCAGGTGACGCCGGTCAGGCCTCCGCCATGCCACATCAGGATGGGGTACTTGCTGACAGGCTCGGCCAGCTCGGTGTACTGCACGTACATCTGCTTGGCCCAGTGGATACCGTTGGGGTCAGAGTGGAAGGTGAACTTGCCCTGATAGGGGAAATCCTCCACAGGCGCATTCTCCAGTTTCACCTTTTCGCCGCCCACATGAAAGCTGCCGCGATGCTTGACCTTGATAATATCGTCCATTACACTACCTCCCGTTACAGAACCAAGATACTGATGACGCCGGAGGCCACGATAGCCAGGGTAACGGCCACCAGGACCACGATGCCCTTGGACAGCGCCCACTGCTGGCCATCATCCGCGAAGATGTCCGTACTCAGCATGATGGCGGACTGACCGGAGCCGGAGGGCAGCAGGCAGGCGGTCAGGGTGCCGGTACCGATCAGGGCAGGGAACACGGAGACATTGATGCCCTCCTGGTACAGCACCACAGCCAGCGGTGCCAGTGCCGTCAGGAACAGGATTGCCGTGGCGGAGTTGGAGAAGAACTGCGTGATCAGACAGCTGAGGACACAGACGATGATCACCACGGTCACGATGCTCATACCTCCGAAGATGCCCTGGAAGATGCTCAGCAGCCAGGTGGCCACGCCGCAGACGTCCGCCGCCATGGCACCGCCGATGGCGATAACGGAGCCCACCGCGAAGATAATCTGCCAGTTGGTACCGTTCTTGAACACGTCGCCGATCTCGGCGATGGGCTCGCCGTCCACATGGATCAGACAAAGCAGGCAGATCACGAAGCCCATGAACAGATTCTGGCCGATGTTGTTCAGGAACAGATACACACCGGACTCAGAGGGTAGCAGCATCAGGATGAACGGATAGAAGAAGGTTAGAATCACGGACACCAGCACGATGACCTGCTTCTTGGACATCTTCTTGAACTCCTCCGTCTGCAGCACGGAGACATCCAACTCCTTCATGCGCGTCAGGTCGAACTTAAAGACGAAGCGTGCCAGGGCCATCAGGAACACGAAGGACAGAGCGGCCATGATGATGGCGGTGATCAGCCAGGTATTGCCGTCGCAGGCAGTGCCGATGGTATTCAGCTGCGCGTCGAAGATACTCATGTACAGCACGGAATAGGGCTTGAAGGGGAACAGCACCTCCGTGGTACCGGAGAGCGCCACGGTGGACAGCAGGAGGAAGCGGAACCAGTCGTCCTTTATGCTCATGCCCGTCACCTCCGAAACGGCGGACAGGATGGCAATAGCCAATAGGATGATGCCAAAGGAACCGATGACCGCGCCGATAACGATAATAGCCAGGAAGAAGAACGCGGTGAACAGATAGGGTCTGCCGTTGACCACCTTACGGGACAGCAGCCAGCGCACCAGGAACTCACCGGTCTTGGTTTTCTGGAAGATGTACACCATAATGAAGATGAAGATCATCAGCAAGGTGATGCTGTTGCCCAGCGTGGTGGTCACGATGGATGCGGCGGTATAGTATCCTGGGATCACGCAGGCCGTCAGCGCGATCACGGAGGACAGCAGCAGACCGCCGGTAACGATGCTCAGGTAGATCCACCCCACCATGATGCACAGGTACTGCACGCCCATTCGGGTCACGGGCCCCCACGTGGGGATGATAAAGCCGGCTACAAACATGATTAGCAGGGCAATCACTGTCTGTATCATTTTCGATTTACTTGTTTTCATGTGATTCCTCCTATGTTTTATTGTCGGGATGCTCTCCCGATGGCTACTGGGGTACCGGACTCACCGCAGCTTTTTCTCAACGTTGTCAAAGCGGTTCTCCTCCAGCTCTCTCACAAGGGGCAGACCGATGAAGTCGTTGAACTGCGAAAAGCTCATCATTCTATCCATATAATTCTTTGTCGTGCCGTTAGCCTGCAGATCCGCCAGCATGTCATACGCCGCCTTGGCGGCCACAAGCAGCGTAGATATGGGAAACACCACCATATCATAGCCAATGTCCTGCAGCTCCCTGGCAGTCAGCAGGGGCGTGCGGCCGGTCTCCACCATGTTGACGATAGTGCGGGTAGGGATCTCCTCGTTGACACGGCACATCTCCTCCACGCTCTCCACGCTTTCCACGAACACCACGTCCGCTCCCGCCTCCGCGTACAGCCTGCCGCGGCGTATGGCCTCGTCAATACCGTAGCGCGTCCGGGCGTCCGTACGGGCGATGATCAGAAAGTCCGGGTCGGTGCGGGCGGCGATGGCTGCCTTCAGCTTCATCACCATCTCTTGGGCGTCGATCACGTCCCGTCCCAGCATGTGCCCGCACTTCTTGGGCATGGTCTGGTCCTCCAGCTGGATGGCCGCCACACCGGTGCGCTCATACTCCCGTATGGTGCGCACTATGTTGACGTTGTTGCCGAATCCGGTATCCGCGTCGCAGATCACCGGGACGTTCACCGCCATGACCATGTCCGCGGCGCGCTCCGCCATCTCGCTCATGGTCATCAGACCCACGTCCGGCTGCCCCAGCTTGCTGGCGGACTGACCGTAGCCCGTCATGTACACGCAGGAGAAGCCCGCAGCCTCCGCCAGTCTGGCACTGAGTGCGTCATACGCACCCGGCAGTATCAGTATCTCGTCGGATTCCACCAGTTCTCGCAGTCGTTTTCTTGCCTCCATACACACTCCTTTCTCTAACTCTACACGGAGCGCCGGATCAGATCACGTGGTCCTCTGCCAGCGTCTCCAGCTGCTCTTTGTCCAGACCCAGCAGCTGGCCGTAGATCTCTTCGTTATGCTGGCCCAGCGCCGGTGCGCAGGTCACGACCTCCGGCATCATATCCAGCAGCTTGACGGGGTTTCCGTTGACGCGCATATCGCCGATGACCGGATGCTTCACGGGGATGAACATCTGGCGGTCCTCCACGACGTGAGGGTCATGGCTGATCTGGTACAGATCGTTGATGGGGGCCGCGGGGACGCCGGCGGCATCGATGGCGTCGTAGGCCTCCTCCGCCGTCACGGTGGTGCTCCACTTCTCGATCTCCACCTTCAGGGCGGCGTGGTTCTCGCAGCGCAGGGCGTTGTTCAGGAAGCGGGGATCGGTCAGCAGATCCTCGCGGTGCAGCACCCTGGTACATAGCAGGTTGAACAGCTTATCGTTGCCGCAGCCGATGACGAAGCTGCCGTCCTTGGCCTTGAAGGAATCATAGGGATAAGCGGAGGCGTAGCGATTACCGATACGGCGGGGCAGCTTGCCGGAGGCGAAGTAGCGCTGGGTTCCGGTCTCCAGACTGGAGATCACGCTGTCCACAAGGGCCACGTCCACGCGCTGGCCCTTTCCGCTGAGTTCTCTGGCGTGCAGCGCCATCAGGACGCCGATGGTCAGATTCATGCCGCCCAGCACATCGCCGATGGCGGTGCCCACACGCAGGGGCTCGCCGTCCGGCTCACCGGTGATGCTCATCAGTCCGCCGTAGGCCTGAGCGATGATATCGTAGCCCGGGCGGGCGGAGCAGCGGCCATAGCTGCCAAAGCCGGATACCGCCGCGTAGATGATGCGCTCGTTGGCCTCCTGCAACACCTCATAGCCCAGCCCCATCCGATCCATCACGCCGGGGCGGTAGTTCTCCACCACCACGTCCGCCTTCTTCACCAGCGCAAGGAACATCTCCTTGCCCTTGGGTTCCTTCAGGTTCAGGGTCACGCTCTTCTTGTTGCGGTTCACATTAGCATAGTAGAGGCTGGAACCGTTGACAAACGGCCCCATGCCCCGTGTGTCGTCCCCCTTGACGGGGATCTCGATCTTGATCACATCCGCGCCGAAATCCGCCAGCATCATGGTGCAGTACGGACCGGCCAGCACCCGCGTCAGATCCAGCACAACAATATCCTGTAAAGCTTTCATGTGTTCCTCCTGTCAGCAACACGGACTTTTCGCCGTAATATTCATTTGATGCCCGCTGTACACGCCGTCAATCTCCCCGTGCTGCTCCTTGGACAGTGCCAACAGCTTGTCGAAATCGATGCCGGTGTCGTATCCCATGCGCTGCAGCATATAGACCAGGTCCTCCGTGGCGGTGTTGCCCGATGCGCCCGGCGCGAAAGGGCATCCGCCCAAGCCGCCCAGCGTTGACTGCACCGTGTCCACACCGGCCTCGATGGCCGCCAGTGTGTTCACCAGTCCCATGCCCCGGGTGTCGTGGATGTGTACCTGCAGCTTCATGTCGGGGAAGTTCCCCCGTATTCCCTGCACCGTGCGGCGCACCTGCGTGGGGTCGGCAATGCCGATGGTGTCCGCCAAGTACACCGTGTCCACGCCGCTGCTGCGGATGCGTTCCACAAAATGCAGCACCTTATCCAACGTGGGTATGCCCTCAAATGGGCAACCGAAGGTGGTGGCCATGCCGATGCACAGCTCCAGCTCCGGGAGGCTCTCCCGGATGCGGCGCAGCTCCTCAAAGGACTGGTCATGGGTTCGGTTGATGTTGGCCTTGTTGTGGGACTCGCTGACGGAGATGACATAGGTCAAGTTCTTCAGCCCCGCCGCCCTGGCCAGCTCCGCCCCCTTGAAGTTGGGAACAAGCGCCACCAGTTCTTTGTCTGGATACTCCTCCACGCAGTAGTGGGCCACCTCCCCGGCGTCCACCATCTGCGGGATGGACTTAGGGCTGACGAAGGAGGTGATCTCAACACTCTCCAGTCCGCAGGCAAACAGCCCGTCGATGTACTTCAGCTTCTCCTCCGTGGGCAGCACCCGTTTGAGGTTCTGCCAGCCATCTCTCGGTCCGCACTCAAGGATCTTTACTTTCTGCATTTCCTGTGCGCCTCCTATGTTTTTAATCGTTGTTAGCTTATTTTGCTTAATTTTAATCTATCTGATTAAAAAATACAGCAGGCAGGCAGAAATGTCAATGGTCAAAAGCAAAATCAGGGAAATAGACAGAATATATCCGCTATTTTTGTATATAGCGTCACGTGCTTTTTATTTAAATTCCAAATACGCTCGCATTTATATTCATTTAAGTCTTGACAAATGTGGTTAAAAACGATATAGTTAAGCAAAAGATTAAGGAAGGGTACCAAAATGGGCGTCAAACTGAAGGATATTGCGGAGCAGTGCGGCACATCCGTGGCCACTGTCTCCTATGTGCTCAGCGGCAAGGGGGCCGAGTGCCGCATCTCCCCCGACATGCAGGAGCGTATCTTCGACACGGCGGATCGTCTGGGCTACACACGGCGTGCCGCCCCCCCCAAGCTAAAACGCAGCCGCGTCGCCATCTACTGGCCCAAAATAGGTCTGGAGACTACGCTGGTCAGCATCATGAACGGCCTGAACTCCGCAATTTTGTTCGATACCGTTCCTGTCAGCATCTCCATCTGCCCCTACGAGGCCAATAACTTGCACTTGGAGGATGACCTGTGGTCCAGCCGCGTATACGATGCCGCCATCATCATTTCCGCCGGTGCCGGCGACCTCGCCACCCTTTCCAAACGTAAAACAAAAATTCCAGTAGTTATCCATAATCGCCTCCTCCCCGGCTACCCCTGTGTTTCCGTGGATCAGGAGGCCGCCGGCCGCATCGCTGCGGAGCAGGCCGTCTGCAAAGCCGGTGACAACATCGGCCTTGTCATCAACCCCACGCCGTTCCTTGGCCTGACCCAGCGCGGCACCGCCATCAGCCGCACCTGTCAGGAGTACGGTGTGGACATCCACTCCCGCACCTTTTACTGTGAAAATGACATTGACGCCGGTTATGAACTGGGCATCCGGATGATACGCAGCCATCAGGTGCCCAAGGCCATCATCTGCACCTACGACATCGTGGGCTTCGGCCTCATGCGGGCACTGATCGAGGCCAACTATAAGGTGGGCAGCGATGTACAGATCATCAACACCTGCACCTCCCTGCCCCAGTTCTTCGCCAAGTCTACCCCCTCCATGACCGTGGTAGACCTGAAAATGGAGGAGATCACCCATCGCGCCGTGCGGCTGGCCATCGAACTTGCGCTGCGGCATCTGGACGGCGGAGACATCCGTCCCACCATTGTGGCACCACAGATCATCTACCGCGAGTCCTCCCCCGTCCCCACCTACGAGGAAATCGAATACCTTAAGCGCTGCAAAGCCGCCCACTCCACAGACCTCGTCTGATACAGCACCGCACGGCCAGAAACGGTCACGCCGTTGCCCGTGTAAGTCTCAATGGTACTATCGTTATAGATGGACGTGCGGCACATATCCGTCAGCGCAGGCGCAACGGTGTCCTTGGACGCGATGGTGATGCGCACTGTTCCCCGTCGGTAACCGATATAAAAATATCTCCCGGCAGAGCCGTAATCTCATTAAGATAATCCGTCAAAAGAACCCGTCTCTGAGCGAGAAATCCAGAGGCGGGTTCACCGACTCATAGGCCCGAAAAAGGGCACGACAACGGCGCGGAGGGGCCTCCGCGAAAAACAAATAAAAGCCGCATTAAATTGCTCTGTACTGAAAACTGCGCAGGCGCTTCACGCGCATATTTCTCGGCTTTTGTTGGCCTGATCGGACAGGGAGCAGAAAACTTACAATGAGTGATTCTACTTTTGCCGCAGATACAAATCCGAGCAGAAACGCCCGTGCAACGCGGTCAGCAAAAGCAACATTCACATGGTAAAGATATTTACCCTTCGGCTGCATAAAAGCAGCATGTAGCCGAAGTAGGGATGCAAAATTGCAAAGCGTCATTTTGGCGAAGATCTTCTGCATAATGAACGGACGCTTTTTGCATGGAAGTGTGTCAGTGCAAGGGTAGGTTTCAGATCCCGAAAAGAGGTTTAGATACCCCGGCGTTGTCCTGGAGATGCTGGAGCAAAGCACCGCAATGGCCGATTGTCCCGCCAGAGAAAGCGGTTTGAAGATTCATGCTGCGCGTTTCGCTCATGGGCTCTTGACTCTTCTCGAAGAGAGGAACATACGGGACGAAATCACCGTGGTAGCCGTTTGCCTCAAGGATGGGCTTGAAGCAGGTATAGGCCTTTTTGTTATCCCACCAGTAATAGTGAGCCGGGGAGAGGAAGACGGTACCGCTCTGACCGACCTTAATATCAACGACGCTGTCGTTGGTAAGAGGCTTGCGTGTATCGGTATCTGGTGTCCGCCAAATCCGAACAAACGATCCAACAGCTTGTAAATCTTTGGGGAGACAGCAGATGCACATGTAATGACATCGCCTTTAATGAAGCGGAATGCGTCTATTCATTTGAGGGCTTTTGCACCACCGTCTTCGACGTAATGGAACGGGTAATTCGAGTCATACACCAAATTAAATCCTCTGGGGGAAAAGAAGAATTTACTATCGCAGGGAAATGCTCTACTGATTATGACTGCTCACCTTTCCTGATCGATTGTTCCGGTGATGAGCCAATGATTAAGGCCGTTCAGGGCGATCCGGACGATGACGAAGGTTGTTACTACGCATTTTGTGAAGCTGAATATTTTGAAATACCGAATCTGTTGGAAGACGAATCTTTTCGGACGTTCAAGCAAGCGGTTGACGAAGATCTTCCGCTGGGTGGTTTTTTGGATACCTCTTATGAAGAATGGTACACCGCCGCTTTGTCCGGCGAATGAGTCCGAATCATTCCCATATCGCAAAAAGGAGAGCCGCCTGCGTTTGCAGGCGGCTCTCCTTTTGTATCAGGCGATAATGGTGGCCCGGCTCTCGCCGGTCTTTTCTTTTTTCACCACGATCTGCTTGTCTATCTTCTCCTTCAGTTCCGCTACATGGGAGATAATGCCCACCAGGCGGTTGCCCTCTGTCAGCCCCGCCAGTGTGTTATACGCTTTGCTGAGGGCCTCGGAATCCAGTGAGCCAAAACCCTCGTCCACAAAAAGCGTATCCAGATGGATACCGGTGGACATCTGCACCTCATCGGACAACCCCAGAGCCAGCGCCAGAGAAGCAAGAAATGCTTCGCCGCCGGAGAGCGTATTGACGCTGCGCTCGGTCGTGTTGATATGGTCGATGATGTCCAGCTCCAAACCGCTTTGGCTCTTCTTGTTGTCCGCTTCCTCGCGGCGCTTCAGGTCGTACTGTCCGCCGGACATCTTTTGCAGGCGGATATTGGCCCGCGCCAGAATGCGCTCAAAATAGGTGGTCTGGATATATGTCTCCAGCATCACCCTGTCCTTGCCGCTCACAGAGCCGTTCGCCGTGTCGGACAAGGCTTTCATCCATGCGTACTTTTTATCCAATACTTCTATTTCAGCCGCCTTACCGGAGATGCCCTCCAACGCACTCTTGTTAGCAGAAATACTGGCGTGAACGTTTTTTTGCTTTGCCATAGCGACGGCTTTTTGCGAGACATATTCGTCCTTCTTCGCCTGCAGCTGCTCGGTATCTATATCCGTTCCGTTTTCCAGCTGCTTGTGAAGCTGCTCAATGGTGCCGCGAATGCCGGCCAGATTTTCCTTGCTTTGATTATACGCTGTTTCCGCTGTTTTCAAGTTTTGGCGCAGCTTATCCGACTCTTCCCGCAGATTGCTGATCTCCGCCTCGGCGGTAGCCTTATCTGAAAATGCCAACCTGTTCCGGAGCACATGGATCTGTGCCTCGCTGCTCTCAGCCTTTGCCGTCAAAGACGCGATCTCCGCCGTTTTCATGGCAATTGTTTCTTCCGCCGCACGCAGGAGCAGTTCCTTTTCCGGAAGCAGGATATCCAGTTCCTCTCGCCGCGCCATCTTTTTCGTAAGTGCCGCGATCTGCACATTCAGCCCCTCGATCTGCATGGCAAGAAGATTTTCCTGCTCCTCTGCCGCTTTTGCGCCATCCGCCAGCGAGATACCCGGAATCAGGCTGTCCAACTCCTTGGCAAGTGTCCCCTCTGTTGTATCGACCATTCCCTTCCGCTTCTGTGCTTCGTTGCTGGCTTTCTTTGTTTTATCCTGCGCTCTATCGTATTCCGCCTTGGCCTTTTTTACATCCGCCTCGGTAGGCGCGTCCTCTGCAAGCACAGCCAACCGTGGATGCTCTGTAGAACCGCAGACGGGGCATGCCATACCAGCAGTCAGGCCACTTGCCATAATGCCGGCCTGCTCCCGCAGGAACGCACGCTCCTTGACCTCGTACTTCCGCAGCAACTCAGAAGAGGCTTCTTCCGCTTTCAGATAATCTTCTTGCCTTTTCGCTAATTCTGCCCGCTCACGCGTAAGCCCCTCCATGCCAGAAAGGAAATCCACAAACTGCTTTTGCCGGTCTCCCAGCTGCTGCAGCTGCGCGGCCAGTTTTTCCTTCTCAGCGCTCACATCGGCAAGATCCTTTTGTTCCGTCCTCAGTCCCGTGATTTCGGTCGTCAGATTGTTTTTCTCTTTTACGGCACTCTCTTGCGCCGCGTGTGCCCCCGCCAGATCCGTCTGAGCCGCAGCAAGAGCCGCCGCGTGAGTATCCAACTCATCGTAGGACGGCAGCAGCAACTCCATTTCCGCGATTTTGCTCTGAATCTTTTCCTGTGCCGGAACAGTTTTCTGTGCCGCATCCAGTGTGGCGTTTGCGGTCTCAAACGCCACCGTCAGCATTACTTCTTCGTCCACACGTTTCGCAAGCGCCGCTTTCGCGGCCTCATACGCTTCTGCCTGCGTCAGCTGCGACGTGATCTGCTCCAGTTCCTTCTCCGTAGCGGCAAGCTCGGCTTCAAGGGCAAGCTCCGCTTGTCGATCCTGCTCCAAAAGCGTCCGAAACAGTTCTATTACCTCCGTTACGGGCAGTTCCCCGTTTTTGGCCTTCTGTGCGTCCAGTGCGTAAACGGAATCCTCGTCACAAGTCACCCCATTGATATACTGCCGGATGCTTTGGCTCGCCTGATCCCGCTGACCCCTGATCTCTCCCGCCTTCTCCTTCAACTGATTTTGCAGCATCACATAGAAGTCGGTCTTGAAAATATCCCGAAATATCTTCTGCCGCTCGCTGGTTTCCGCCTGCAGCAGCTTGCGGAAATCGCCCTGCGAGATCATAGCGATCTGCGAAAACTGCTCCCGCGTCAGGCCGACGATCTCGCGGATCGCCGCATCCACCTCTCCCCTTTTGGTGATCTGACGCCCATCGGGATAGGTCAGCTCCGCGCCGGCAGACTCTGTTGTGGTTCCGGTCCCCTTTGTCTTCGCACGCTCATACGTCGGATTCCGCGTCACCGTGTAGACCTTGCCGCCGTAGGCAAAGGTAAGCTCCACCCTCGTCGGCATATCCTCCTTGGCATACTTGGAGCGCAGCATGGACGGATTCCGGTTATTGCCGCTGGCCTCGCCAAACAACGCAAAGGTGATGGCGTCAAAGATTGTGGTCTTTCCCGCACCGGTATCGCCCGTAATCAGGTAAAGTCCGCTGCTGCCCAAGCGGTCAAAGTCCAGCTCCTGCACGCCGGCATACGGGCCAAAGCCCACCATTTTCAGCTTTAGAGGTCTCATTCTGCCGCCTCCTTTATATGCTCGATCAGCTCCTGCACGAAGGCGTTCTGTTCCTCGCTCATGGGCTGGTTATTCTGCTTGAAATACAGCTCCGCAAACAGCTCCAGCGGTGATTTCAGATGTACATCCTCCGCACGGCCCAGCACTTGATTCGTCCGGGTGCGGGTATTGTCGTATGCGAGCTTTATCAGATTGGGGTAGATGACCCGTAGCCGTCCCATGGCCTCCGGCACATCCTCCTCGTCTGTGAGGACAATCTGCAGATAGTCCTCCGTTGCCGTACCGCCGTAATTTGCTTTGTCCGTCAGCTCCGCAAATGTCCCCCGTATTTGCCGCATATCGTGTCTGGGCACCAGCGGGCAGAGACGCAGCGTCAAATCGCCCTTAGCTCCCAGCTCCACCACGGTCACGCTCTTGTGATGTCCGCACTCCGAAAACGAGTATTTCAGAGGTGTCCCGCAGTAGCGTATCCGGTTGGAGCCGATATTCTGCGGCCCGTGGAGATGCCCCAGCGCCACATAGTCGAAATCTTCGAACACCTCCGCGTCCACATTATCCGTGCCGCCTACGGAGACCTCCTCCGACTCGCAGGTAGCCGCACCGGTAACGAACTGATGGGTCAGCAGCACATTGCGGGCGTTTTTGTCCAGCGCCATGTGCTGTATCGCCGTGCGAATGGCGTCGGTGTAGCTTTCGATACCCTCATCGGGATAAAAACGCTTTACATGAACGGGCTTTACAAAGGGCAGCAGCCAGAAGTTCACCGCGCCATATTCATCCGTGAGCGTAACAGGTTCTATCTTCCCACTGTATACGGGTGAAATATGTATGCCGCTGTGTTCCAGAAGTCGATTGCCAAAAGCCAATCGCTCCGGACTGTCATGGTTGCCGCTGATGATGAAAACCGGTAAATCTCGCTTGGCCAACCGACATAGGAAATCGTCAAACAGCGTTACCGCCTCCGCAGGCGGTATGCTCTTGTCGTAGACATCCCCTGCGATCAGCACCGCATCCGCCTGTTCCTCGTCGATGATCTGTAGGATCTGCCGCAGGACATACTCCTGCTCCTCCAGCATGGATGCCACGTCGACCCGCTTTCCGATATGCAGGTCAGACAGATGAATCAGTCGCATAGGAAACTCCCCTCTTCTATCTTCTGTGCTTTATACCATCCACACTAGAACAATACAATTTCCCAGTCGATAGCACTTTTCTTTAGTCTGATGCAAAAGGTTCTTTGATTGCTTATAAGTATACCGTATCCGCCCTCATCTTTCAACCTCCTTCCCCCGCGCACACCCCCTCGATTTTGACCTCCCCCGCGCCTGAATCGCCCGACAAACACCCCATTTACAGGTCAAATTTTCCGCTGATGCGCACAGCCGCCAAACCCGCAAGCCCTTGCGCGACAACGGCTTCAAGTCCTTGCCAATAGGGACTCTCTGGATTGGAAGGACTACGACGCGGACACCATCTGCAAGCGCGTGACCTCCAAGGTCCAGCCCGGCAGCATCGTGCTGTTCCACAACGCCGCGCTGCATACACCGGAGGCGCTGCCCGCCATCCTCACCTGCCTCATCAACGATGGCTACACTGTGGTGCCCATCTCCCAGCTGATCCTGCCCCAGCCCTACACCATCGACCACACCGGTCGGCAGTTCCCTGCGGAAGAATTGTCTTAAAAATGCCAAAATGCACTTGTTTTTCAATAAGCGGAAATGCGGCGGAATTATATCTGACCCTCAAAAAGGGCAGGACCGACACCCACTGTCCATGCAGCGGTTGTCGGTCCTGCCCCGTATAAGGAAGGGGGTTAGATCATATACTTCAGAACATCTTGTACTCGTTCAGAGCCATGGCCACGTAGCTGATCATGGTGTTGATGTCGAACACAGGGATGTTCAGTTCGTCGCGGATGCGGGCGGAATAGGGCGGCAGATCCGTACACTCCAGTACCACGGCGCCGATGTCGGGGTGCTCCTCCAGACCCTTGCGGACCACACCCACCACCTCGTCGGTGACGGCCTCCAGGTCGAACTCCTCGTTGGGATGTGTGTAGATACGGCCCCACTCCGGCTGATCGTGGAGGCTCAGGATCACCAGATGGTCGCGATCCGTGATCTTGGCCCGCTGCAAATGCTCCTCCCGCAGGTGGTTCTTGTTGGCGGTCAGCACCGCCACCTTGCGGTTAGGTCCCACCATCGTCTGTACAAAGGGGACCTGCAGCAGCGCACTGGTGAACACCAGCTCCGGCACCGCGGCGGCCAGCCCCTCCTGATAGTAGGCGGTAAAGCCGCAGCTGGTGGTGATGGCCTTGACACCCTGCTCCGCCAGGTCCTTGCACACGGCGATGAACTTGTCCAGCATCTCCTGACAGGGATTGGCTTCAATGGTGTCCATATTGGCGCCCTTGACGCGCAGCATCATCACCTCGAAGGGGTAGGAGTCGGGGTTGGTGCTGTTGCCGGGCAGGGACTCCAGCTGCAGCTGGGCGGGAAGGACCTGCCCCTCCTCCCAGCGCAGGATACAGATCTTGGGCTTCTTCTCCATGAATATATCTCCTTTTCTCCCGCGCACAGGGCCGCGGGCGCAAATAGCTATACTTGTATATACAAAGCTCTACAACTATGATTTTTGCACAAATCCCGGGAAATGGCAAGTATCATTTCCACGGGCGGCCGCTTTTCTATCATTTCACCAATAAAAGTCCCCTCCTGTTGTGATATTTGTGAATGTGCACATACCTATCGAAAAAATAGAATCATTCAAATATGTCAATAGAGTCTGCCGCATATATGAAAAATTTTGTCCCCGTTGTCCCCTCTCCGTTCCGTTTTTTCGAATTTTTTCCATATTTATGCAAAAATGACTTGCGTTTAGTTGTATGAGCATGTATAATATATGTAGATCGTCAAAGGTGCCGGATGCAGGGCAGCCGCGGCTGCCGCTGCGTCATTTTCATTTCTCCCGTTTTGTCATTTTGCTCAAAAATTGAGCCTTGATCATTCTTTTGGAGGACACAACACTATGGACCGTGCTGCGATGCTCACTCTTGACAAAGCCAATGCCAAACCTCTGCACATTCAAATCGAGGAATCCATCCTCCAGAAGCTGGAATCCAGAGAGTGGGCGCCCGGCAGGCTGATCCCCTCCGAAAACGAGCTGAGCCATATCTACGGTGTCAGCCGCACCACCGTGCGCAACGTTATCACCAAGCTGGTGCAGGAGGGACTTCTGTTCCGCATCCCCGGCAAGGGCACCTATGTGGCTGAGCCCAAGATCGTGGCTCACTCCCTGACCTACGCCGGTATCCGTGAGCAGCTGGAGCAGATGGGCTACGAGGTCTCCACCCGTCTGATCTCCATGGGTCTGGAAACTGTGGACCAGAAGATCATGGAGCACTTCCCCGGTCTGGACGACCCCCACTTCTATGTGGTGCGCCGTCTGCGCATGCTGAAGGGCGAGCCCCTGAGCATCCACATCTCCTACCTCCCTCACGCCTACTGCCCCGGCATCGACCAGTACGACCTCAGCAGTGAGCAGCTGTGTACCGTGCTGAGCCGTGTGTACGATCTGAACCGTGCCAAGGCGGTCGAAACGCTGGAATCCGTGGCAGCCAACTCCACGGAGGCCTCCCTGCTGAACATCTTCCCCGGCCAGCCGCTGCTGCTGCTGCAGGACCGCATCCTGGATGCCAGCGGCCGCACCTTTGAGTACAGCAAGGTGGTGTTCCGCGGTGAGAAGATCAAGATCACCATGGAGATCTGACGCCGCGTCTCACAAAATACAGCAAAAAGCATCCATCCTTTCGGATGGATGCTTTTTTTGTTGCAGACAGCAGCTTATGCGTGGGATCACTTGTCGCACAGGTGACAGGCCACCAGATGCCCGGGCGAGACCTCCTTCAGCACAGGGGCCTCCTGGAGGCAACGCTCGTGGCAGTGCTCGCAGCGGGCGGCAAAGCGGCAGCCGGGCTTGGGGTCCACGGGACTCACCACCTCGCCCTTGATGACCTTGATCTCCTTGTTGCGCATGGAGATGTCAGGCTCGGGGATGGCGGACAGCAGCGCCTGAGTATAGGGATGTACGGGATTCTCAAACAGCTCGTCGGAGCTGGTAAGCTCCAGACACTGACCCAGATACATGACCATGATGTTGTTGGAGATGTGCTTGACGACGCTGAGGTCGTGGGTAACGAACATATAGGTCAGGCCCATTTCGTCCTGCAGATCCATCAGCAGGTTCAGGATCTGAGCCTGGATGGACACGTCCAGCGCGGACACCGGCTCATCACAGACGATGAACTTGGGATTCACGGACAGGGCGCGGGCGATGCCGATACGCTGGCGGCGGCCGCCGTCCAGCTCATGGGGGTACGCTGTGGCATAGCGGCGAGCCAGACCCACCACGTCCATCAGGTGCGCCGCATGGTTGAAGATCTCCTTTTTTGTGGGCAGCGTCTTGTTGATGAGCATGTACTCGGCGATGATCTCGATGACGGACTTACGGGGGTCCAGGCTGGCGTAGGGGTCCTGGAAGATGATCTGGAGCTCCTGACGCATCTTCTTCATCTGGCGGGCGTTGTACTTGGTGATGTCCTGCCCGTTGTAGAGGATCTGGCCGGAGGTAGGCTCGATAAGCCGCAGAATGGTGCGGCCCAGGGTGCTTTTGCCGCAGCCGGACTCGCCCACCACGCCGATGGTCTCACCGGCATAGACCTTCATGTTGATACCGTCCACCGCGTGGAGGTAGGACTTGTCGCCCACCTTGAAGTACTTTTTCAGGTCTACCGTTTCCAGCAGAGGGGTTCTTTCTTCAGCCATGGGTCAGTCCTCCTTTTCCTGGCATAAGAGATGGCAGCGGATAGCGTGGGTGCCATCGGTATAGACCTGCGGCGGCACTTCCTTACAGATCTCCATGCACTTGTCGCAGCGGGGCGCGAACTTGCAGCCCTTGGGCAGGTTCGTGGGGTCCGGCATCAGGCCCGCGATGGGACGCAGACGCGCCGTCTTGGACTTCAGGTTGGGCAGGGATGCAAACAGGCCGTCCGTATAGGGATGGTGCTTGGCGTGGGTGAAAATATCCTCCGCCGTACCCATCTCGATGATCTCACCGGCGTACATCACCGCCACGTTGTCGCAGGTCTGGGCCACGATGCCCAGATCGTGGGTGATCATGATCATGGAGGTGCCCAAACGGTCGCGGAGATCGCGGATCATCATCAGCACCTGGGCCTGGATGGTCACATCCAGCGCGGTGGTAGGCTCGTCCGCGATCAGCAGATCGGGCTCGCAGGACAGCGCGATGGCGATGACCACGCGCTGTCTCATGCCGCCGGAGAACTGGTGGGGATACTCGTGCTTTCTGGCGGGCGGGATACCCACCAGCCGCAGGGTCTCATCGACGCGGGCTTCGATCTCCTCCTTGGTGCGGCCGGCCTCGTTGTGGACCTGCAGCGCCTCGGCGATCTGCTCGCCTACGGTGAGCACGGGGTTCAGGGAGGTCATGGGGTCCTGGAAGATCATGGCGATCTTGTCGCCGCGGATCTTGCGCATCTGGGCCTCCGGCAGCTCCACCACGTTCTCTCCCTCGAAGGTGACGGAACCGGCCGTGACCTTACCGGTGCGCTCCGGCAGCAGGCTCATCAGCGTCAGGGCCAGCGTGGTCTTACCGGCGCCGGTCTCGCCCACCAGACCCAGTGTGGCGCCCTTCTCCAGAGAAAAGCTCACGTCGTTGACGGCGTACACCGTCTCCAGATCGGTCTTGTAGATGACGCTCAGATCCTTGATCTCTAACATCTTTTCTGTGTTACTCATGGTGATCTTTCCTTTCTGGCGTCAGTTCTTCAGGCGGGGGTCCATCGCGTCGCGCAGACCGTCACCCAGCAGGTTCACGGAGAAAGCGGTCAGCACGATGGCCAGCGCGGGGAACAGCACCAGCGTGGGCGCACGCAGCATGTCAACACGGGCGCTGGACAGCATGGAGCCCCATTCCGGCGCGGGGGCGGGCAGGGACAGGCCGATGAAGCTCAGCGTGGACTGATAGATGACCAGGCTGGACACGTTCAGCGTCACGTTGACCAGGATGATGCCCAGGGTGTTGGGGATGATATGGCTGAGGATGATGCGGGCGGAGCTGGAGCCGCCGGCGCGGGCCGCCTCCACGTACTCCTGATCCACCAAGTTCAGCACGCCGGAGCGGACCAGACGGACATAGTTGGTAAAGTACGCCAATGTCATGGCGATGATCAGCACGGGGATGCTGGAGCCCAGGGCGGCCACCACCACCATGGTGAACAGCAGGTCAGGGATGGACATGAAGATGTCCAGCGCACGCATGATGATCATGTCCACCTTGCCGCCGAAGTAACCGGCGATGGCGCCCAGCGTGCAGCCCACCAGGCAGGAGCTGATGGACGCGGCCACTGCCACCAGCAGGGAGTTGCGGGCGCCGTGGACCAGACGGGACAGCACGTCACGTCCGTAGCTGTCGCAGCCCAGAGGGTGCTCGGCGGACATGGGTGCCAGCTTGTTGTCAGGGACCTGAACGACGCCGGCATCGTAGCTGACGATGACATCCGCGAAGATGACCACCAGCAGGATGAAGATCAGCAGGATCAGGCCCACCATGGCGCCCTTGTTCTTTCTCAGGCGGCGCAGGATCTCCTTGGCCTGACTGGGGCGCTTGAAGCTGACGTTGTCGTCGTCCAGCATCTCTACAACAGGGCGGGAAGAAGTATTGTTCGTCGACATCCCGGTCACCTCCTCTTACTGTACTTGGCCCGGATACGCGGGTCAATGAATGCGTAGATCAGGTCCACGCCGATCATCAGCAGCGTGAAGCAGATAGATACCATCACGGCGCAGCCGATGATCATAGGCTCATCCTTGGTGCTGATGGACTCCACGATCAGGGAGCCGACACCGGGGATGGAGAACAGCTGCTCCGTGGTGACCATGCCGGCCAGCAGACAGCCGAAGCGCATACCGATGGACGTGACCACGGGCAGCAGCGCGTTCTTCAGCGCGTGCTTCCAGATAACAGTCCGCTCGGCGACGCCCTTGGCGCGGGCGGTACGGACATAGTCCTGCCGGATGGACTCCAGCATGGAGGACTTGGTGAAGCGCAGATAGGCAGACAGCTCACAGATAGTGGCTGCGATAACAGGAAGCACATAGTGCTTCACAGATTTCAGGCCGAAGGAAGGGAACCATCCCAGCTTCAGGGCAAAGACGTACATCAACAGGATGCCCACGACGAAGCTTGGTACGGCTGCTAAGAAGAAGGCGATCATGGTTGGTATGGTGTCCAGCAGCGAGTTCTGTTTCACTGCCGACAGGATGCCCAGCGGAACGCCGATACAGACTGATAGGACAAGGACCAGAATGGCCAGACGCAGGGTGATGAGGAAACGGGGCCAGAGCTCATCCAGAACATTGAGCTTTGTGGAATAAGACTCGCCGAAGTCACCCTCGGTAATGATATTTTTCAGATAGTTGAACCAACGTACAAGAACCGGATCGTTATAGCCCAGTTCGTCATTCATTGCCTCGACCTCCGCCGCGGTGGCGTTGGGTCCCAGGATCATACGGCCAGGGTTGCCGGGCGTAATGTTCATCACGATGTAGATGATCAGGGTAACACCAAGAACGGTGGGGATCAGGAACAACAAGCGTTTAATAATATATCTGTGCATGTTTTCCCTACTTTCTCAAGAAAGATTTTCAATAAGCTGCGGGCGGACAGCGCCCTGTCCGCATGTCTGCGGTATGCGGGATAAAGGCTTCGGGACAGATGCGGGATAAAAGAGGTGTGCAGGCGGCCGATGGAAGCCGCCTGCACACGTTTCTTCACCAAGTAACGGCTTTAATCAGAGAGGGTACGGTTCGCCGCTCAGGCGTTCCAGCTCCAGTCGTAAACACGGTAGTCAGTAGGAACCGCAACAGCATTCAGATCCTTGTTGTAGGCAACGCAGGAAGGAATGGTGATAACGGGCGTCAGCGTGTGGGTGTCATAGAAGGCGTTGTACATCTCGGTGTAGATCTCGATACGCTTTTCCATGTCGGCGGTGGAAGCGCCTTCCTTCAGCCACTCATCGAACTGATCGGACAGCTCCTGGAACTTGCCGGAGGGGCCGTCGTACAGGCAGTTCTTGATGCCCACAGCGGTGGAAGCGGACTGCTGCTCGAAGTTGTTAAAGTCGTAGTTGCCGCAGTCATAAGCCATAGCCAGATCGTACTCCTGGGCCACCAGACGGTCGCCAGCCACGGAGTAGTCCTGCACCACCAGAGTGGAGTGGATACCGGCGGCCTCCAGCTGGGCGTGGATAGCGATGGCGTAGCTCTCGTTGCGGCCGGCAGCCGTCAGGAACTCGCCCACATCAACACCATTGGGATAACCGGCCTCAGCCAGCAGCTCCTTCGCCTTGTTCAGGTCGAAGGGGATGGGGTTCTTCAGGGAGTCGGCAGTGGGAGCGGCAGCAGCGTAGTTGGGGTTGATGTACATGTAGGTGGGGGTGCCGTAGCCGTCGCAGACCAGCTTGTTCACGCCGTCACGGTCGATGGCGTACATGATGGCCAGACGGACCTTGTCGTTCTGCAGGATGGAGCCGTAGGTGGGGGACTCGATGTTGATGCAGAAGGTCATGACCTCGTTGGACTGCTTCTCCACGCAGGTGAACTTACCGGTGGACTTCACATCCTCCCAGTAGGAGATGGGGACGACCATGTAGTCGACCTCGCCGTTCTGCAGCGCGGTGATGGCGGAGGTGTCATCCTCGATGACGTTCCAGGTGACGCGCTCGATGGCAGCCTTGCCGCGGTAGTAATCCTCGAAAGCAACGGCGCTCCAGGAGGTCTTGGGATTGTAATTGCTCTCATCCCACATGTAGGGGCCGGTGCCGGCCTTGTTGGCGATCTTACCAAAGTTGTCGCCCTGCTCGAGCACTTCCTTCTGGGACAGGATCTTCACCTTGTGCAGCATGTGGCCAATGGGGGAGAAGGAAGACTTCATCACGATCTTGACGGTGTAGTCATCCACCTTCTCGGCGTGGTCCAGAGGACGGACGTAGGAAGCCTGCTTGGGGCTGGCCTGGGCCTTGTCGTAGCTGAACACCACGTCATCGGCGGTCATCTGCTCGCCGTTGTGGAACTTGACATCCTGTCTCAGGTGCACAATGTACTCGGTAGCATCCTCGTTGGGCTCGATGCTCTCCGCCAGGCGCAGGTCATAGCCGCCGCTGGCCTCGTTCAGGTCATACAGGCCCTCGTAGATGTTCTCGTGAACAGTGTACTCGTGGGTGTTGGTGGTCTGGTTGGGGTCGCTGGTGGTCAGGAAACCGGTATTGCGGAGCGTCACGGAGTTCGTGCTCTCATCGCTTCCCTGATCCTTGTTGGCGTTGTCTCCGCAGCCGGCCAGCAGCGTGACCAGCATCAGAGTAGCCATGAGTAGGGAGATGAACCTTTTCATTTTTTCCTCCTGTTAATTTTGAATCCCGTCCATTCTGTTCTGCGGTGTCGGTCGGGTCGTTACAATTGTAACTATATACTTGTATATACAGCTTTGTCAAGTAAAACAAGTCTGGTCAGTGCAAGATTATGTGTTCCCACAAAATTGTCTGCGCAAGTTTGGCGGTATCAACAAAAGAACCCATTATCCGGCAGGAGCCGTTTATTTTGGTGAAAACGCATCCGTTCCCTCCCCATTCGCCGGAAATACGGGGCTGCTTCTGCCGATAAGCCGCCTTCGCAGGCGTCCTTCCTCCGGAGACGGCTGCTCACACGCCGGCGACGCAGGTGATCTCAAACAGATAGGGCTCAGCAACCGTGGGAGCCACCACCGTGTAGCGGGCAGGGGCTACATCCATGTTCAGGAAGAAGCGATCCCACACCTCGTTGGCAATGACGCGGTCCTCCCGCTTGGCAATGAAGATCTGGCAAAACAGCACCTTCTCCAAACCGGAACCGGCAGCCTCCAGCACGTTCTTCATGTTGATGAACGCCTGCTCACACTGGGCCTCCAGGCCCTCCTTCAGCACTTCGTTCTCATCCTCGCCCACCATGCCGGAGACGAACACCAGATTGCCGTACTTGATGGCCTGAGACACGTTGTGGGTGGGGGTGGCTGCCAGCGGGGTATAGACCTTTTCTTTCTTGAATTCCATTGTGATTCTCCTTTTCTGAATATAAATGTGTATATGGTGTGTGTTTATTTCGCGGCCGGCACGAGGATCTCCACCGTGCCATTGATGCCGTCGAGCCGGATATAGTCGCCGTCGTGGATCTCCGCGCAGGGATCGCAGTCCGGCGGGAAGTCCGCCACGCAGGGCCGTCTGGTGTTAAAGATGGCGGTGCCGCACTTGGAGTCCATGGTGGTGAAGATGTAGCCGATGGGGCCCACGCCGTTGTACTCGCTGTTGCGGAACATGTCGGACCAGCCCAGAGAGCCGCGGCTGCACGGCATCACCACGATCTTACCGGCGAAGCTGTCGCCGTAGTGGACATTTCCCTTCTCCGTGACCACGCCTGTCTTGACATCGGCGCCGTTCCAGCCCACGATGCTGTCGGGGCAGACGAAGGCGTAGCCCTCTACCACGGGGCCCCAGGCCGGACGCCCCCGGATGATCTTGTTCTCACTCATATCTTCTCTTGACCTCCCAATAGCCGCTGATGGCCGCATCGATGACCTGTTCGTCGGTGCCGTAGTAGATGGGGCAGTCCCGCTCGTCCTTGCTGCCGTTGCACAGCTTGAAGGAGGACAACCCAATGGACTTGGCGCCCTTGGCCACGTTGATCGTACGCAGGATGCAGCCGCTGGTCAGGATCTCCACGCCCCAGTCCTTCAAGTCGCGGATGATGTGGGACTGCTCCGCCATGGCGTACTGGGCGATGTTGGTGAATACGCAGAAGCGGACGCCCTCCTTCACCCTCCGGCCGTGCATGTAGCGCCAGATGCGAATCAGCTCCTCGGCGGAGCAGTTGGGGCAGCCGATCTGCAGATAGTCGGCGGGGCCGGACTCCTTGCAGCAGATCTCGTCCCAGTAGGACTGCAAAATCTCATTGGTAATGGTGAACTCCGCCGCCGGCTCGTGGCCGCCCATGGCCATCTCGTAGGTCTGGGCCTCCGGCGACACGCCCACGATGAGGCACAGCTCGCACCCGCTGGTGACGGCCAGCGCCGTGAAGAAGGACTTCAGCTTGATAAGATCGGGCCGCTCAAAGTCGCCGCAGATGACAGGGACAGCGTTGGGTGCCAGACGGCGGCCCACCGCCGCGCCCAGCAGATCCCAGTCCGTCTTGTCCTTAGTGTCGCAGGCCACATGGAACACGTGGGTGCCGTGGCGGTTCTCCGGCAGGTGCAGACCCCACTTGGGCGCCCGCCCGCAGATGGCGGAGCAAAACGTGGTGTTTCCGCCGCCGCCGTTGCCCCGTGCGCCCAGGATGGAGTTGCTGTACAGCACGTTGCTGGACTCGGTGGTGACGAAGTACTCCCCCATCACCGGCAGCCACCCCGCCAGATACGGTGCGCAGGTGGAGCCGATCATCACGCCGCGATCCGCCGCGTCGGAGAGGATCTGCCGGTTGTTCTCATAGAATTCCTTGGTCTGCTGGGTCCACTGCCACTGGAACGTGTCGCAGCAATGCACGTCGTCCATGACGTAGGTGGTCTCGTTGAAGCTGTTGAAGGCGGCGGGGTCCAGCCCGGGACATTTCAGCTTGGTCTGCCAGTCGTGGTAGCCCATGGCCAGAATGTCGGGGCGGTCCAGATTTCCGTCCGGAAAATCAGAGGGCTCGCAGGTGGAGCCGCAGCACAGATGGGCCTTGGTGATGGGAACCAGCTCCGTGGCGCCCAGGATCTGCGCATAGTCGATGATCTTCTGGAGGGCGACCTGCTTGGCAGCCCCGAACTCGCCGTCCAGCATGCGCTGCTCATAGGGTGTCAGGTGAATCATATCGTGCGGTCTCCTTATCCATGTAATCGGTATCGTCGTCTTGTTTTCTCTGTCCGCGCACCTGTATAACTGACATATGCCGGTATATACAAGTTACACCGTATGTCTATCATAAAGGCATTTACCCAAAAGTCAAGACATTTTTCAGGAAAATGCCTTTCCGCAGGCTCTCTCAGCGAAAAATCCGCAGCCCCTTTTGGTGAATATGCACAGTTTGCTGCGGCAGGATTATGGAAAAATGCTTCTTGACTTTTCTTCTGTCAGCGGCTATCCTGTATATACAAGTGAATTACGGTATAGACCGCCTGAAGAAAGGAATTTAACCAATGAAAATTGCGATCGGCAACGACCAGCACGGCCTGGCCTACAAGCAGATGATCATGAAAACCTTCCCCGAAAACGAGTACGTGGATGTGGGCTCTTTCGACACGGAGCCCGTCAGCTACCCCGGCGTGGCGGAGAAGGTGGCCAAGCTGGTAGCCCAGGGTGAGTGCGAGCGCGGCATCCTGATCTGCGGCACCGGCATCGGCATGGCCATGACCGCCAACAAGGTCAAGGGAGCCTACGCCGCCGTCTGCCACGACATCTATTCCGCCCAGCGCATGATCCTGTCCAACGATGGCAATATCCTGTGCATGGGCGCGCTGGTCATCGGCATGAAGACCGCCGAGGAGATGGTGCGCCAGTGGCTGCCGCTGCGCTTTGACCCCAGCAGCGCCTCCGCTGTCAAGGTAGCCCACCTGCGCCAGATCGAAGCCGAGAATTGAGGAGAAGCCATGAAAGCATTTGACCGCGAAGCGCTGGAGCATCTGGCGTTCAACATCCGCCGCGACATCGTCGCCACTATCGCCACCAACGGCGAGGGCCATGTGGGCGGTGCCCTGTCTGCCACGGACATCGTCGCCGTGCTCTACGGCGCCATTATGAACTACGACCCCCAGGACCCTCTGCACCGTGACAAGCTGATCCTCAGCGCCGGCCACAAGTGCCTGACGCTGTACGGCGCTATGGCGGAGCTTGGCGTCATCGACAAGGCGGAGCTCAAGACCTATAACCAGCTGGGCACCCGCTTCCCCGGCCACCCCGACGCCACGAAGCTGCCCTGCTTCGACTTCTCCACTGGCTCTCTGGGCCACGGCCTTCCCTTGGGCTGCGGCTACGCCATGGCCGCCAAGCTCCAGGGTGACAGCTACCGCACCTATGTCATCATGGGCGACGGCGAGCAGGGCGAGGGCAGTCTCTGGGAGGCCGCCGCCTTTGCCGCCCACAAGAAGCTGGACAATCTGGTGGCCATTCTGGACGAGAACTCCCTTCAGATCAACGGCCGCACCTGCGATGTCTGCAAGCCCACGGACTTCGAGGGGCGCTACGCCTCCTTCGGCTGGGCCGTCCGCTCCGTGGACGGCAATGACGTGGGCGCACTGTACGACGCGCTGGCGGCGGTCCCCTTCGAGGCGGGCAGGCCCTCCCTTATCGTGGCCAAGACCACCAAGAGCAAGGGTGTCTCCTTCCTGGAGGATCAGGCAAAGTATCACCACTGGAACCCGAACAAGGAGGACGCCGATCGGGCTCTGGCGGAATTGGACGCCGTTGCGGCAGAAAGAGGGTGGCAGGCATGAGCGATCCCAGGAAAGCATTTGAAACCAAGCTGGTAGAGCTGGCGCGGCAGGATAAGCGCATCGTCGCCGTCTCCTGCGACTCCTGCTCCGGCGGCGGCCTCAGCGCCTTCTTCAAGGAGTTTCCCCAGCGCAGCATTGAGGTGGGCATCAGCGAGCAGAACGCCGTCAGCCTGTGCGCCGCCATGGCCCGTCAGGGTCTGCTGCCGGTGCTGGTCATCATCAACCCGTTCCTGACCATGCGCGCCTACGAGCAGATCCGCGATGATCTGGGCTACATGAATACCAAGGTGGTCATCGTAGGCTCCGGCGGCGGTCTGGCCTATTCCACCCTGGGCTCCACCCACATCGCCGTGGAGGACGTGGGTTTGATGCGCTCCGTGCCCCACCTGACCATTCTGGCCCCCGGCGATGCCGACGAGGTGGAATTCAGTCTGGAGCAGGCGCTGGCAGCCGACGGCCCCGTGTATATCCGCATGCCCCGTCAGAGCCGTAACGCCCCTGTGGAGGGCAAGCGCACCATGGTGCTGGGCAAGGCCGAGGTCCTCAGCGAGGGCAGCGACGCCGCCCTGTATACCTACGGTCCCAGTGCGGAGGAGGCCATGAAGGCCTGCCGCCTCCTGGAGGAACAGGGCATCTCCCTGTCCGTACTGAACTTCACCACCGTCAAGCCTCTGGACGCGGAGGCCGTTCTGGCTCACGCCAAGGGCAAGAAGGCCGTCTTCACGCTGGAGGAGCACGCCCCCGTGGGCGGCATCGGCTCTGCCGTCGCGGAGGTGCTGGCCCAGGCCGGCGCCGGTGTGCCGCTGCACGTGCTGGCCGTGCCGGAGGGTGCCAAGAACACCGGTCCCTACCCCGAGCTTCTGGACTATTACGGCCTGTCCGGCGCCGAAGCCGCCAAGCGCATTGCCGCCGTGCTGCACGACTGCGAGAAATAACTGCCCCTGCGCATTTGATACGTACCTACCCGCAAAATTGAAAGGAGAACAACTTATGACTGTCAACTACCGATCCAAGGGTGAGGGCACGCTGGACGTGCACTTCCCCCTGTGCGCGCTGAACGCGCCTGCCGCCCGGGGCGACGAGGACTATGTCGCCCGCGTGAAAGACCTGTCCCTCACCGGCGATCAGTACGCACTGCTCAACGGCGCCGTGAAGTACGTGGGTGTGACGCCCCGTTTCCGCGACGTCATCAAGACCTTCGACGTTCCCGCCGGTGAGACCCCTGCCGGCTTCCGCATCGAGAGCACCCTGCAGGCTGACGGTCTGCTGGAGGTTGACTTGGTGCGCGACATCTCTTATGATAAGAACGGTATGAAGCGCCCCACCCGCATGATCTACTCCGCCGACTCCGCCAACCCCTACGAGGTGGCTCCCATCGCTCCCCTGCTGGGCAACCTGACCTGCAACCCCGGCATCGTGTACGATCTGTTCATCAACAACCCCAAGGTCAACGTGGGCGGCCTGTTCAAGACCCGTGAAGAGGTCATGGGCGAGCTGGGCCGCATTCTGGGGCCGGGCTGCGACATCAGCGTGGAGCTGAACAACCCCTTCGAGAAGGACTTCAATAAGATCCTGGAGGAGTGCGAGCAGTTCAAGGAGATGCTGTCTGAGTACCGTCTGGTGGTGAAGGTGCCCCACACCGGTCCCGTCAACGCCGACAACGTCCACGAGCTGCTGGAGGGTGACAAGCGCTTCTCCACCCGCTACAACCAGTGTACCACTGAGGACGCTCTGCGCGGCCACAACCTGGCCCTGAAGCTGCGTGAGCACGGCTACCGCATCAACTACACCCTGATGTTCGAGCCGTACCAGACCGCCATGGCCATGCAGGCCAAGCCCTACTTCATCAACAGCTTCGTGCGCCACCGCGCCAAGCTCTCCGCCGCGTTCCAGCGCCTGCTGGGCTTCTATGACATGACCGGCGACCGCAAGTATCTGGAGCAGCTGCGCAATGAGATGCTGGCCGCCGACATGCTGGCCAAGAACGAGGCCGACTTCGACCTGCTGGAGGTCCTGCGCATCGCCCGCGACACCGTAGCCTACCGCAACTTCAACAACGCCGAGGGCTCCGACGGTCTGGACGGTGTCCGCCACAACCTGCGCCTGCTGCGCCAGAACAACCTGCCCGATACCCGCCTGATCATCTGCTCCATGGAGGGCGACTACAACTATCCCGACATCGACAAGCTGATGGCGGACCCCGAGTACGCCGACATGATCGACCGCATCGTCATCACCGCCGAGCCTCAGTATCTGGCCCGCTTCACCAGCACCAACCAGGTCGTGTCCTATCAGAGAAGATTCATGAACGCCGTCAACAACGACAGCAAGAAATAAGAAGATAGGAGTCTATCTATGGAAAAGAAGCTGATGGGCGTTTTCGCCCCCATCTCCACGCCCTTTACCGCCGATGGCCGCGTGGACTACGAGGGCCTCGCCCAAAACGTGAAACGCTATGCCGCTGCCGGCCTCAAGGGCTATCTGGCCCTGGGCTCCAACGGCGAAAACAAGAGCCTGTCCAACGCCGAGAAGCTCCGCGTGCTGGAGACCATCGTGCAGAACAAGGGCGCAGGCCAGACCGTCATGGCCGGCTGCATCTTCGAGTCCACCGTGGAGACCGTTGAGATGGGCCGCGAGATGTGCAAGCGCGGCGCAGATTTCCTGACGCTGCTGCCCCCCTGCTACTTCAAAAAGCAGATGACCGACGACGTGCTGCTGCGCTACTTCTCCGATGTGGCCGACGCCGTGTCCGTTCCCTGCCTGGTCTACAACGCGCCCCAGTATGCCGGCGGCGTGGGCCTGAGTCCCAAGCTGATCCGGCGCTGCGCCGACCACCCCAACATCGTGGGCGTGAAGGACAGCTCCACCGGCAACATGGAGAGCATTCTCTTTGCCGTCAAGGATAAGCCCGACTTCACCGTGATGTCCGGCTCCGTCAACAACTTCTTCACCGCCATGACCATGGGCGGCGCCGGCGGCGTGTTGTCCCTGGCCAACTCCTTCCCCGAGATCACGGTGGAGCTGTACGGTCTGCTGGTCAACAAGCAGTACGCGGATGCCATCGCCCTGAATACCCACCTGTTGGAGATCAACCGCACCATCGGCGGTGCCGGCGGCGTGGCCGCGGTGAAGGCCGCCATGGACATGAACGGTCTGGCGGGCGGCGATCCCCGTCTGCCCCTGCTGCCCCTGACTGCGGAGCAAAAAGAGGCCCTGAAGGCCAAGCTGAAGGGCTTCGGCCTGCTGAACTGACATATTCACCACAACATCTATAAACGAATAGGAGACGCAATTATGGCAAAGTATGATTTTATGAGCTTCGGCGAGGCGATGGTGCGTTTTACCCCTCCCGGACATGACCGTCTGGGTCAGGCGGAGGTGCTGGAGCTGGGCATCGCCGCAGCGGAGCTGAACTGCTGCGTGAACATCTCCAACCTGAGCCGCAAGCTGCTCAAGCCCCAGATGAAGACCGCCTATGTCACCAAGCTGGTGGATGCCTGGGACGGCGATTACATCATCAAGCACGCCCAGATGCACGGCGTGGATATGTCCAACGTGGTGGTGGACCCCTACGATAAGATCGGACGCAACGGCCGCAACGGCAAGTGCTTCATCGAGGTAGGCATCGGCCCCCGCCCCAGCTACCAGACCTATGACCGCGGCCACTCCGCCGTCTCCCGCATCCAGCCCGGCGACATCGACTGGGAGAAGGTGCTGGATACCCGCTGGTTCCACTCCACCGGCATCGTGACCGCCGTGGGCGAGCATACCGCCACCGAGGTTCTGGCCGCCCTGAAGGCCGCCAAGAAGAACGGCGCCACCACTTCCTTCGACCTGAACTACCGCCACACCCTGTGGAGCAAGGAAGCTGCCCAGGCCGCCATGGTGGAGCTGATGCCCTACATCGACGTCATCATCGGCAACGAGGAGGACTTCGAGACCATGCTGGGCATCAAGGCCGACAACACCGACGAGAACTACTCCAAGATCGACCCCATGTGCTACAAGAAGGTGGCCGAGAAGGTCATGGAGAAGTATCCCAACGTTCAGGTGGTGGGCAACTCCCTGCGTGAGGTCACCTCCGCCTGCCTGAACAACTGGCAGTGCGTCATGATGACCCGCAACGGCTACTTCGTCTCCCGCAAGTATATGAACATCGAGATCTATGACCGTGTGGGCGGCGGTGACTCCTTCGCTTCCGGTCTGATCTGGAACCTGCTGAACGGCCGGCCCGAGCAGGAGTGCATCGACTTTGCCGCTGCCTACTCCGCCCTGTGCCACACCATCCGCAACGACTGGAACCTGGTCACCACCGAGGAGGCCTACGACGTGATGAACGGCGGCTCCGCCCGCGTCAAGCGCTGAATTTACTGATTACCACCTTCCTAAATATGTGCAGGAGGAGGACACCCATCGGGGGTGTCCTCCTCCTGCCTTTTCTGTTCCCCTGCCGCCCCATGTTAACGGCAGGTCCCCCATCAGCGTGAAGCCTGCGCCGCACTCAACCGGTGAAGCCGCCGCCCACATCCTGCCCCAGATCACAGGTGTAGACCCACTCCACCGTGTCGCCGTCCTGTAAGACGTACCGCGAGCAGCCGTAGTTGGGATACCAGCCGTTGACGGCGTACATCCAGCCGGACTCGCTGCCCGCATCGAACTCATAGAGGTTGCCGATGCCCTCGATATACGCGCTGTTGTATACCGGCGTGAAGCTGGATTCCATGTGGATCTTGTTCTCGCGGCACACCCGCTGCAGAACATCGTAGACGCTCTCGCCCTGGGAGAAGGTGACCTCCGTGGCGGGCAAAAGCACGCCGTCATCAGGCACCAGCGGTTTCTTACTGTCGGCGCACTTATCCCAGTTATCCAGGATCGTGGCGCAGGAGATGGAGATGGTACACGTCAGCTGGGTGCCGGTATCCACCACCGCGTCGTCCGGCTCCACCGGCGCGGGCTTGCCATCGGGCACGGGGTCGGTCTGGTACTGGTCCTTCCCCTCCGTCTGCTGGGCGCCGCCTGGCGGCGTGTCCGCCGCGCCGCCCTGGACGCCGCAGCCCGCCGGCAGCAGCAACAGTACCGCCAGCAAAAGCGCCGCAATGGGCAATTTTTTTTGCTTCTTCATCATGCGATTCTTTCCCCTCAATTTCTTTCACACACTAAAGTGCCGAACGGAGGCGTTTTTCACAGGCGCTCTCCGCCCAGATACACGGCCTGCCGCGCCAGCGTGTCATCGCACACCACAAAGTCGGCGGGCAGCCCGTCGGCGATGCTGCCGGTCTCCCCCGCCCTGCCGATCTCTCTTGCGGGGATGGCGGTGGCGGCCAGAACTGCCTGCTCCACGGGGACGCCGAAGGCGGCGGCGTTCCGCATGCAGTCGTACAAATTGGCAGCGCTGCCGGCGATGGTGCCGTCGGAGAGCCGCGCCACGCCGCCGGCAAGGAACACATCCTGCCCGCCCAGCGTGTACTGTCCGTCCGGCATGCCGCAGCAGCGCAGCGCGTCGGAGATGAGGCAGACGCGGTTCGGGAACAGCCTGAACGCCATGCGCACGGCGCTGGGATGGACGTGGTGGCCGTCGCAGATCAGCTCCGCCGTGACGCTCTCCCGCTCCGATGCCGCGCCGATGGGACCCGGGCGTCGGTGGTGGATGCCGGGCATGGCGTTATAGAGGTGGGTCAGATGGGTGGCTCCCGCGTCAAAAACGGCGGCGGCCTCCTCGTAGGAGGCGTCGGTGTGGGCCACGGAGACGGTGCACTTTTCCGATGCGCGGCGGGTGAATTCCACCGCGCCGGAAAGCTCCGGCGCCACATCTGCGATGCGCAGCAGGCCCTCCGCCGCGTTGTACAGGCGGGCGAAGGCGTCGTAGTCCGGCAGACGGAGATACGCCGCGTTCTGCGCGCCCTTTTTCTTTTCGGAGAAGAAAGGCCCCTCCATCTGGATGCCCAGCAGGCGGGCGCAGCCTTTCGGCGCGATGCGGTGCAGCCGCACCGCCGTGCGGAACGCCGTTTCCAGCACGTCGTAGGGCAGCGTCATAGACGCGGGGGCGAAGGATGTGACGCCGTTTTTTGCCAGATAGGCGGCCATTTTTACAAGGCCGCCGTAGTCCCCGTCGGAGAAATCCGCGCCGGAGTTGCCGTGGGTATGGACATCCACCAGCCCGGGGATGACCCGCGCGCCGCGAAGGTCCACGCTCTCCCCGTCCGCCGCGTCCGCCAGCACGTGGGCGAACCGGCCGTCCTCCACAGAGAAGCCGCCGGAGACAAAACGGCCGCCCACAAAAATCAAACCGTTTTCAAACCGCATATCACACCTCCGGCAGACTGGCTGCCGCCACAGACTGGCCCACGCGGCGGAACTGCTCGTCCGGCAGGGTCACGGAAACGTGCAGCGCCGGATACTCCTCCGCCAGCACGCGGCGGCACTCGGATACGATGAGCTCGCCGCCGATGCCGGAGGCCACGCGGCCCAGCACCATCAGATTTTTCAGCTCATACACCCCTGCGTACAGCGGCAGGGTGTGGCCCAGATACACGCCGATGTCGCGGAAAATGGTCAGCGCCCGGGGATCGCCTGCCGCGGCCAGCTCCTGCACGGCGCTGAGCTTTTCGGCGGGGGTCAGCGTCTCCGACAGTAAAATACCGGCGGCGGGAGCCAGTCGGATCACGGCGTCCTGCGAGAAATACTGCCCGCCCACGCCGGTATCGCCGGACCAATCGTCCTTCGCCGCCTGCGGGCTGAGGTCCACGGGGGCAAAGGCCAGCTCATTGAACCATCCCAGAATACGGCCCTCCCCGTCCACGTAGCCTGCGGCCTGGCTGGTGCCCATGGCGAGGCCCATGACGCAGGTGTCCCGCAGGCTCATGGCTCCCGCCAGTGCCGTAACATCGCCGTCGTTGGCCACCGCCACCGGCACGTTCCCCAGCGCCGCGGCGGCGCGGGTATAGATGGTGCGGACCAACTCGTGCTTTTCCGGAGGCACCTGCACGAACAGAGACGACACCATGGGGGAATCATTCAAAATCACACCGGCGGAGGATACGCCGATGGCATCCACCCGCGGCAGATGGGCTGCCGCCGCACGGAGCGCCGACAGGATGCCGTCGTAGTGGTACTGGGGGTCCGGCTGCGTCTTGGGGTGCCAGACCACCTCCTCGGCATAGACCATTTCGCCGTTGATAACGGCGGAGACCTTCCGGTCGGAGCCGCCGGCGTCGAAGCCGATGCGGCAGCCGCCCAGGTGGCCGCCGATCTTCCGCGCGCCGCTGCGGGCGGCGGGAAAGTCCCGCTCCTCCACAGATTCCAGCGTGAAGGGACGCCGGAATACCGTCTCCATCAGCGATGCGTCAAAGGCCCGGGAGCCGTGGGGCCCGTATATATCCGCCAAGCGGCGGGTCAGGCCGTCACAGCCGCAGATACGGACCCGCCAGCCGCCCACGCTCCACAGCAGCAGCTTCACGGTGCGCTCCAAAAAACGCAGGTCGGCGGGATCTGTCACGCCCCGCAGGCGGGTATCGAACACGGCCACCTGACCCTCCTGCCGCTCCACGGCGATGCGGACGGGGCGATGGGCCTCCTTCAGATAAGCGTCCCGCCACGGGACAAAGGGCAGGTACGCCGCGTCCAGGGCGGGGCGGTTCTTCACCGCGCAGGAGACGCCCAGGTAGGCGGCGCCCATCACGCCTTCATGCCGCTCCAGGCGGCCTCGTCGCAGATCAGCGTCACGTCGGGGTGGAATTGCAGGATGGACGCAGGCACCCAGGGGGTCACGGGGCCGCAGAACGCCCTGTGCAGAATGTCCGCCTTGTCGCCGCCGGTGACGATCATCAGCACGCGGCGGGCAGCCATCACCGTGCCCACGCCCATGGTGTAGGCGGCGGTGGGCACCTCATCCTCGCCGGCGAAGAAGCGGGCGTTGGCCCGCCGCGTGGACTCCGTCAGCGCCACCTCGTGGGTGCGGACGGGGAAATGGTCGCAGGGCTCGTTGAAGCCGATGTGGCCGTCATGGCCCAGACCCAGCAGCTGGAGATCCACGCCACCCAGCTCCTCGATGGTGCGCTCGTAGCCGTCGCACATGGCATCCACGTCCGTGGTCATGCCGTCCGGCACCCAGGTGTTCTCCGGCCGGATGGAGATGTGGTCGAACAGGTTCTCCTGCATGAAGCGGCGGTAGCTCTGGGGATGGTCGGGGGCAAGGCCCTTGTACTCGTCCAGATTCACAGAGCGGACGCGGGAAAAGTCTATGAGCCCCGCCTGCTCCCGCCGGATCAGCTCCCGATACAGGGGGATGGGGGTAGCACCGGTGGCCAGACCCAGCACGCAGGCGGGCTTGGCGCACACCGCCTGCTGGAGCTGGTCCGCCGCCAGACGGCCTGCGGCCTCGGCGTCCGCCGCCTTCAAAACCTTCACATGGTACATAACGATTCTCCTTTATTATATGCAGGGAGGGACGCCGCTTTCGCGCCCTCCGCCGGTTCCTTGCCCGTAGCATACACCATCCGCGGGGAAAAATGCAAGTGCCTTCTCCGGATGGGTTGGGAGAGAGGAGCCCTGCGGGGTCTCCCCCCTGTGCGCATCCTTCAGGCGTCTTTATTTTGCAGGACGGCGGGACGGATGATAAGGCGCTTTTGTGCTGCCAGCGTTTCGTCCATTTCTTGCGTTTATGTTAATAATTCGTTAGGAAAACTACGGTTCCGTACTTGAAACTCCGCATACTTCATGCTATCATTGTAATACTTTCGAGAATTTTCGGCATAAATGCCAAAAATTGCGGAACTTCCCGCGTATAACAGGGATTTCTATGGAAAAAGTATAGGGCGCGCACTGCCACCCTTTTCCAGTGCATACAGATATTTCCAGCGGCGCAGGAAGTCGTTTCCAATTTGTCCTGCGGGCGTGTAGGATGCGTCTGTTTTTGTCCGCACAGGGCGGGCAGGGCTGTGGACGGTGCAAATTCCCTGCAAAACCAGAATTTTTCCTGAAAATATCGTTTTTTCGCCGCATTGTGATTTCTGCAACAGACGCACGGCGTTTCCCCTGCTATCATACATCAGATATTCCATTGGAAAGGAGACCGCACATGGCCTATATGCGTTTGGGCGATCTGCTGATCGCCGCCGGCGCCATCACCGAGGAACAATTGCAGACCGCCCTGCAGACCCAGAAGCAGAGCGGCCAGCGTCTGGGCGACGTGCTCATCGACAGCGGCATTATTACCCAGCGGCAGCTCATCGACGCTTTGCAGATGCAGTTGGGCGTGGACTATATCGACCTGACCCGCGTGTCTATTCCGGTGGAGCTGGCCAAATATGTGCCCCGCGCCATCGCTAAGAAGTACTGCGTGGTGCCGGTGAAGCTGGTGAAGGACGAGCTGTACGTGGCGATGAGCGATCCTCTGGACTTCGTGGCTCAGGAGGAGCTGAAGGCCGCGTCCCGCAGGCAGATCGTGCCCATGATCGCCACCCGCCGCGCCGTGGAGCAGGCCATCGCCACCCTGTACGGCAACGAGGGAACCGCACGCGTCATCGAGGAGATGAAGCGGGCGGCCGGCGACAACGGCCGCGACATCGTGCCCGCCCAGATGACGGGCGGCCGCGAGGACGCCGACGCCGCGCCCACGATCCGCTTCGTCAACTCCCTCATCGAGCGGGCGTTCAACGAGCGGGCCAGTGACATCCACCTGGAGCCCCAGGACGGGGAGATGGTGGTGCGTATGCGTATCGACGGACTGCTGCACAGGATGCTGACCGTCCCCGCCAATTTGCAGAATACCGTGATCTCCCGCCTGAAGATCATGGGCGGCATGAACATCTCCGAGCGCAAGATCCCCCAGGACGGCCGCGCTATGGTGCATATCCACCAGCACGAGCTGGACCTGCGTATCTCCTCCATGCCCACCATCTACGGCGAGAAGGTGGTGCTGCGTCTGCTGGACAAGTCCCGCCGCGACATCAGTAAGGAAGCCATCGGTCTCACCGGCGACGACCTGCGGAAGTATGAGGCCCTGCTGCGGAACAGCTCCGGCGTGATCCTTATCGTGGGCCCCACCGGCTCCGGTAAGTCCACCACCATGTGCGCCATGCTGCAGGAGCTGTGCAGCGAGGAGACCAACATCATGACGCTGGAGGACCCCGTGGAATACGACATCCCCGGCGTCAGCCAGTGCCAGATCAATGAAAAGACCGGTATGACCTTCGCCGCGGGCCTGCGCGCCATCCTGCGCCAGGACCCCGATATCATCTCTGTGGGCGAGATCCGCGACGGCGAGACAGGTTCTATCGCCATCCGCTCCGCCATCACCGGACATCTGGTGCTGTCCACGCTGCACACCAATGACGCCGTATCCGCCATTCCCCGTCTGGTGGACATTGGCGTGGAGCCGTATCTTATCGCCAACGCCCTGCGCGGCGTCATCTCCCAGCGGCTGGTGCGGCGCATCTGTCCCCACTGCAAAAAGCCCTACCGCCCCTCCGATGAGGAGCTGTCGCTGCTGAAGCTGCCCGCCGATGCGGACATCACCTTCTACCGCGGCGAGGGCTGTCCCGAGTGCCGCCACACCGGCTTCCACGGACGCCGCGCGGTGTTCGAGATCCTGACCGTCAATGACAGGCTGCGCCGCCTCATCAGCCAGGGCGCCGACTACGACGCGCTGCTGAAGGCCGCGGCTGACACCGATTTTACGTCCATGCGGGACAACTGCCGCGCGCTGGTGCTCTCCGGCGAGACCACCGCTGCCGAGGCCGCCCGCGCCATCCACTCCACCATTGATTGAAGAGGAGCCTATGCTTTCACTGGATCAGCTCATTGAGAAGGCGCGCGCCATGCGGGCCTCCGACGTTCATATCGTCTGCGGCCTTCCGGCGAAGTGCCGCGTAGACGGAAACGTTACCGACCTCACCGGCGAGGTGCTCACCGCCGCCGACTGCGAGATGCTGGCCCGTGAGCTGGCCGGTGCGGAGTACGAAACCATGGCGGACATCGGCGAGCTGGACATGGCCCGCTCGTTCCCCGACGGGGGACGCACCCGCGTCAACCTGTTCCGCCAGCAGGGCAGCGTCTCCGCCGCCATCCGTCTGCTGGCCGACCATATCCCCTCGCTGGACGAGCTGTCCCTGCCGCCTGTGGTGGCGGATTTCGCCTCCTACCGCAGCGGCATCGTGCTGGTCACGGGCGAGACGGGCTCCGGCAAGTCCACCACGCTGGCGGCCCTGCTGGACCGCATCAACCACACCAGAAACGCCCACATCATCACGCTGGAGGACCCCATCGAGTACGTCTACGTGCCGGATCGCTGCATCGTGAACCAGCGGGAGATCGGCGCGGACACCCGCTCCTATGCCGATGGCCTGCGGGCCATCCTCCGCGAGGACCCCGATGTTATCCTCATCGGCGAGATGCGGGACCTGAACACCATCGAGACGGCGCTGACCGCCGCGGAGACAGGCCATCTGGTGTTCGCCACCCTGCACACCAACTCCGCTGCCGACGCGGTGGACCGCATGGTCAATGTGTTCCCCGCCGCCCAGCAGCAGCAGATACGTCTTCAGCTGTCCACTACCCTGCGGGCCGTCCTGTCCCAGCAGCTGCTGCCCCGGCGGGCCAGCGGCGGGCGCGTCGCCGCCTGCGAGATCATGGTCGTGACGGACGCCATCCGCAACCTCATCCGTGAGGGAAAGACCCCTCAGATTGAGAGCTTCATCACCCTGAGCGGGCGAAACGGCAGCATCACTATGGACCAGGCCCTGCGCCAGCTGGTGCAGCAGGGCACCGTGGCCTTCGACACCGCCGTGGCCTATGCCCGGGACCGCGAGGCGTTCCAGAACGCCCGCAGCTTCTGACCCTCCCCCCCCTTCCGACACACAAAGCGAGGTGAACTTCCTTGACCACCTATAAGTACAAAGGCGTGTCCCCCGATGGCGCCAGGGTATCCGGCGTCATCAAGGCCTACGATGAGTTTGAGGCCGTGTCCCAGCTGCGGGAGACGTGCTCTGTGGTCACGAAGATCGAGGCCGTGCCGGAGCAGAAGGAGGGCGGCGTCAGCTTCGGCTCCCACCGCATCAAGGATAAGGAGCTGGCCATCCTCTGCTCCCAGTTCGCCATCATCCTGACCTCCGGACTACCCATCGACCGGTGCGTGGAGATGGTGGCGGCCCAGGCCCGCAGCCGCGAGATCCAACGGGTGCTGGAGCACGTGGCCGAGGATGTCAGCGGCGGATACAGTCTGGCCCAGAGCTTTACCAACGCCGGCACCGCCTTCCCCGTCACGTTTGTCGAGACCATTCGGGCCGGCGAGCAGTCCGGCACGCTGGAGCTGTGCTTCGACCGGCTCCACAAATACTACGACAAATCCGCCAAGACCCACGCCAAGCTGGTCAGCACCCTGACGTACCCCGTGCTGGTGCTGATCGTGGCGGCCATTGTGTTCATGGTCATCATGCTGTTCGCTGTGCCCATGTTCACCTCCGCCTTTGCCGAGCTGGGCAGCGACCTGCCGCCCATCACCAGGGGGCTTATCGCCGTTTCCGACTTCTTCCTGCACTACTGGTGGGTGTTTGTGCTCATGATTCTGGCGTTCTGCATCGTAAGGCTGCTGCTGCGCCGCAGCGACCGAGGGCGAATGTTCCTGGCGGCAGGCAAGCTGAAGCGCTCCCCGCTGAAGCGGCTGCACCAGATAAATGCCTCCGCCCAGTTCGCCTCCACCATGGCCACCATGCTGGCCGCCGGTCTGCCCGTCACCCGCAGTCTGGAGGTGACGGCGGGCGTTATCAGCAACTATCTGTTTTCCGACTCCGTCCGCCGTGTGCGGCAGGGCGTGGAACAGGGCCGCGATCTGGCGGGCTGCATGGCCGCCGATCCCACATTTCCCCGTCTGCTGACGGAAATGACCGGCGTGGGCGAACGCTCCGGCAACATGGAGCAGACCCTCACCGTCATCGGCGACTACTTCGACAACGAGGTCAGCGTCACCACCCAGCGGCTGCTGTCGTTGATGGAGCCGGTCATCACCATCGCGCTGGCGATCATCACCGTCATTCTGCTGCTGGCCGTCTACCTGCCTATGTTCACCATGTACGGCAGCATTGCCTAAGCTCGTTGTATCCCGCCTTCCCTCAACCCTAAACAGGCGGCTGCATAAATAAATTATATAGAAAGAGGAAAAAAGACATGATTTCCAAGCTGCTTAAGAAGAATGAAAAGGGCTTTACCCTGATGGAGATGCTGATCGTCGTGGCCATCATCGCCGTGCTGATCGCCATCGCCATTCCCACCTTCACCGCTTCCCTGAACAAGGCCAAGGTCGCCACCGATGAGGCCAATATCCGCGCCGGTTACGCCTCCGCCATGGCCGAGCTGATCGCCGGTAATACCGACGTTGCTGACGGCGCCACCCTGTACCTGCAGAAGGACGGCTCCGTGGCCGCCACCGGCACCAACGACTACACCTGCCAGGGCAAGCCCGGCGCCGATGTTGAGATCGCCGGTCAGTCCGTCGCCGCTTGGGATAAGGGCCATAAGGTCGTCTACACCTTCGACGCCGCTGCCAACCACTTTGCCATCTCCACCGAAGCCGGCAACTAAGCGAACCTGCTGAAGTACTTACAACCCATGCAAACACACATTACTCTGCACCACAGGAGCCGGGGGGTTGCGGCTCCTGTGGTACGGGTATCCAGAAGGAGACTGCCATGCTGTATCTGACCCCCGCCTTCACCGTCTACTGCTGCTTTGTAGCGGCGCTGCTGGGCGCGTGCATGGGCAGCTTCCTCAACTGCATGGCATGGCGCGTGGTACACGGGGAGTCCGTGCTCCGCGGCCGCTCCCACTGTGATGTGTGCGGGCATGTGCTGACGGCGGGGGATCTCATCCCTGTGGTCAGCTATCTTGTCCACAGGGGCCGCTGCCGCTGGTGCGGCGCGAAGCTGTCGGCCCGCCATGTGTGGGGCGAGGCTGCCGCGGCGGTGACGTTCACGGCCCTGCTCCTGCGCTATGATATTTCGCTCCAGATGCTTGAAGCGCTGCTGCTGGCCTGCGTGCTGCTGGCCTGCGCGTTCGCGGATCTGGAGGGGTATATCATCCCCGACCGCTTTGTGGCGGCGGGGGCCATCCTGCGCATCCCGTTTTTCTTCCTGCTGCCTGACCCGAAGGGGCAGGCGCTGGACGCCCTGCTGGGCAGTCTCGCCGTGGGCGGCGGGCTGCTGATCGTGGTGCTGCTGTACGAAAAACTGCGCAAAACCGATGCCATGGGCGGCGGCGACATCAAGCTGTTGTGCCTCACCGGTCTGTATCTGGGCTGGATGAAGAACCTGCTGTGTCTGCTGCTGGCCTGTGTGCTGGGCATTGTTTTTGCCCTGGTCACCCTGAAGCGCCGCGGCACGGAGGGGGACGCACGGCTCATCCCCTGGGGGCCCTCCATCTCGGCCGCCGCCATTCTGACGCTTCTGTGGGGCGACGCCATCACCGCCGCCTATCTGAGTCTGTTCTGAAAGTGAGGTATTGCCTATGACCGGAAATATCGTCTCTTTTGATATCGGTTCCGCCCAGATCAAGCTGGTCTGGTGCGCCGGAGGCGTCTGTAAGGCCGCCGTCTCCGCGCCGGTGCCCGATGGGCTGGTGCGGGGCGGCACCATCGTGTCCATGGACGCTATGGCTGATCTCCTGCGCCAGCTGGTCAAAGAAAATAACCTGCCACGCAGCGCGCAGGCCGCAGTGATCCTGCCGGCCCCGCTGGTATTCACCCGCATCACCGAGCTGCCCCCCATGACCGAAGGCCAGCTGACGTATAATCTGCCCTTCGAGTTCAAGGACTACCTGACCCAGGAGAAGAGCCGCTACTACTTTGACTACGCCGTGCAGGAGCTGGTTCGCGGCGAGGACGACAGCGTCACCCGGATGAAGCTGTTCGCCTGCGCTACCCTGAAAACCACCATTGAGGACTACCGCAGCATGATGAACCGCGCGGGCTTCAAGCTGAAGCTGGCCCTGCCGGAGGAGGCGGCCTACGCCGCGCTGCTCACCGACTGCATCCGCCGCACCCAGCCGGAGAGCCGGGACTACTGTCTGGTGGACGTGGGTCACGCCGGTATCCGTATGTTCATCCTGCGGGACGACCGGTTCATCCCCCGCCGCACCATCGATCTGGGCATGCTGGATCTCATCCGCTCCATCTCCGAGCGGCAGGGCGTGGATGAACACATCGCCCTGACCCACATGCTGTCCAATTACGAGGGCGCCATGACGGACCCTGCCAGCATGGATCTGTACCACCGGATGGCGGCGGAGATCACCAAGGCCGTCAACTTCTATAACTACAACAACCGGCAGCAGGCGCTGCGCCGCGTGTACCTGTGCGGCGGCGGCGCGGCGGTGGGCCACATCGGCGACGCCATCCGCGAGGTGGCGGATCTGGAGGTACTGCCCGCAGCGGACCTGATGCCGGACACCGGCTCGGACGCCCCGTGGCTCTACACCAGAGCTCTGGGCTGCGCCCTGCAAGCGTAAGGAGGCCGCACTGCTATGAAAAAAGACAACAGCGCAAAGAGCCTCCCCGTCAAGGCGTCCAAATATCCCACCAAGCGCACCGTGAATCTGGCCCAGCGGGAGTCCCACTCCCGCAGCACCCTGACGCTGACGCTGGGGCTGGTACTCATCGTGGTGCTGAGCTTCTGCGTGGCCAATTTCGGCGTACTGCGCCAGCTGGACCGCCAGCGGGCGGCAGAGAATGCCTACAACACCGTGCATTCCCAGTACACCCAGATGCAGCAGGCACTGGCGGACTACGACAACGTGGAGCTGCAGTACCGCACCTACTCCCGCACGTGGATGCAGGAGGAGGACTCCCCGTTCTACATCCCCGTGGACCGGCTGGAGGTGCTGGACCTGCTGGAGGGGTATCTGATGCCCTACGGCACGGTGAAAACCGTGCTGGTGGAGGACGATGTGGCCATCATCACCATGTCCGGCATGGATCTGGAGCAGATCTCCGCCATGTTCCAGCGGGTGCAGCAGCAGCCCATCGTCAAGAGCGCATCGCTGACCATCGCCGCCACGCCCCGGCTGTCCCGTACCGATCTGCTGGATTTCTCCGTGACCATCACGCTCCAGCCCGCGGATAAGGAGGCTGCCGCATGAGACATGTTTTTACCACCCGCGAAAAGGTCCTGCTGGTGATTTTGGCCGTGCTGGTCATCGCCGTGGGCTACTGGAAGCTGATCCTCACCCCCATCAACGACTCCATCGCCGACCTCAACGCCCAGACCGCCTCGGAGCAGGATGCCATCCTGACCAACAGCGCCAGGTTGTCCCGTATGCGCCAGATGCAGCAGGAGCTGGAGACGCTGCTGGCCGATCCCGACGCCAAGCCGCTGCCGGATTATGACAACTCCGAGCGGCTGCTGGTGGAGCTGAACACCATCCTGTCCGGCACGGTGGACTACACCCTGAGCTTCGGGAGCACCTACCTGCTGGAGGACGGCGGCAGCATCATCTGCCGTCCCATCTCGCTGGAATATACCTGCGGCTCCTACACCGCCGCACGGACTGTGATGGATGCGCTCCACGGCAGTGATTATGTCAATCTCATCTCCGATGTGACCCTGGATCTGGACGCCCAGCACGGCACCAGGGTGAACCTCACCATCACTTATTTCGAACTGCAAAGCACCGGCAGCGCATCCTGACACCCTGCGCTGCCGCGCGGCTTTTCACCGGCTTGTTTTATCAGGACTTGTTTTACAGGAGCAGAGCATGACCCGTCTTACCTGTCATCACAACAAAACAATGCGGAGCAAAACGGCAAGCGCCGGCTTCACAATGGTCGAGCTGCTGGCTGTGGTCGGCATTCTGGCCATTGTGGGCCTTATTGCCGTTTTTTCTCTTGGCCGCCTGCGCCTTGACCTGCGCCAGCGGGAGCTGGACAGTAAAGCGGAGCTCCTGTACACCGCCGCTCAGAAGCAGATGGCGGAGCTCCATGCCGCCGGTTGGGAGGGCTGGTACCAGCCCGGCGCCGACGGTGTGGTGACCATGCCCTTCCCGCCCTCCGACGCGGACGAGGAATCCCAGAAAACCACGTTCTGCTACGTGCTGGCCAACACCGCCGCCGAAAAGGAGACTACGGCGGCGGCCGCCATCCTGCCCATGTCCGCCGTGGACGCGGAGCTGTGGGACGGCTGCTGGTACATCGAGTACGCACCGGACAGCGGCAGCGTCTACGCCGTGTTTTACAGCGCCTCTCCCCTGCCGGACCCCAATACGCTGGACGACTACCGCAGCTATCAGTACCGCCGCCGCATGGGCGCGAAGGTGGGCTACTACGGCGGCGATATTGCCCAGGCCCAGCAGACCGGCACGCTCCAGCCCTCCCTGACCATCGAGAATGCGGAGAAGCTCACCGCCACGTTCTACTGCAACCGGCCCACGGAGCAGCCTATCACCCTGACCATCCAGCTGTCCGACGGCATCAGCACCTACACGAAAAAGCTGGCCCAGAGCCAGCTGTACCAGCAGGGCAGCCGCCTGTACCGCTATACCTGGGTGCTGGATGATCTGACCCGCGACAGCACGCGGTTCTATGCCCAGACCGGCGGCAAGCTGCTGTGCGGCGTACCCATCACCGTGACGCTCACCGCCAGCAGCGACGATCCGCTGGTGGATCAGGTGTCCGTCTCCGCCGTGACCAACGGCCTGTTCGACGATCGCACGGACTATGGCACCGACAGCGCCACCGCCCTCATCTCCTGCGGCCGCCACCTGCAGAATCTGGACGCCGCCTCCCATGCGGCATCCACCATCACCTCCGCCGTGCAGATCAGCGACATCTCCTTTACGGACGATACCACCGATGAGAAGGACTGGTACTCCTACTACGGGCCGTCCTTCACGCCGATCACCAATCAGAATCTCACCCGGTACACCGGCCTTTCCCAGTTAGAGGGCAGCACTGCCGTACAGTCCTCCATCTATGGGCTCACCGTGTCCTCTGCCAGCACAGCGGACGTGGGACTGTTCTCCAGCTTCGCCGGAAGCATCGACCATGTGACCCTCACCGGCGTGAAGGCCACTGCCGCCGCCGGTGCTGCAGGCGCGCTCATTGGCCGCGCCAGCGGGGCCGTCACCATCAGCGACTGCGCCGTGTACCTCAACGCACGGCGGGGCGACCTCGCCGGTATGACCGCCGAGGACGCCGCCGGTGTGCCCGCCCGCATCACCGGCGGGCAGGCAGGCGGTCTGGTGGGTGTGTCCGGTCAGGAGCTCACCATCCGCGGCAGCTTCGCCGCCACCACCGTCAGCGGCAGCGCCAATGCCGGCGGACTGGTGGGCTATGCAGGCGCTCATGTCTCCGTCACCGGCTCCTACGCCGACTGCTACCTCACCGCGCCCGTCACCGGCGGATTGGTGGGCGGCGCGGCCCGGGGGGCTTATACCACCCTGACCAACTGCTACGCCGTGGGCTATCAGACTGCCGGGACCCGCGCCGCCGGTCTGGTCAACGGCACGCTGGACCGCGCCGAGGCCACGTACAGCGCCTGCGCCTTCTACGGCGACGCACAGGACATCCATACCACCGCCGTGGGGCTGGCCGGAAGCGCCGCCACGGCCATCGACCACGTATTCTATCTGCGGGGCGACCTGTCCGACAACTACACGGCGCTGGAGGGCACCGACGGCCGCACCTACGACCAGCTGTGCAGCGATGCATTCCGCGCCGACATCAACCGGCTGTACGGCGTGTTTACCGCGCCCTCCGGCAGCGACAGCCATCCCTACAACCTGCTGAATCAGGGCCTGAGCACCTACTCCTACCCCCGACTGACAGCGCTGGAGCACTACGGTGACTGGCAGGCCCAGTTTGAGTCCGACGCGCTGGTGTACTACGAGGTATACAGCGACGGCACCTACGGCTTCTTCGGCGGCAATGTGGACAGCCTGTCCGAGACAAAGACCATCGTGGGCGACGGCTACGCCGTGGCCCTGTCCCAGCAGCCTGCCGCAGGCTGGAGCCTTACCGTCTCCTGCGGTACGTCCAGCATCACCCTGACCTCCGCCAGCACGCGGCACACCGCCTACTACAACGGCGAGGCGTATTACCTGTTCCCCGTGACGTTCCCCGCCGCCGTGACGGCCCCCTCCGGCACCCATGCCGCCTTCCGGCAGGAGGTGACAGTGGGCAGCCGCACCTACTACTTCAACCCCTACTTCGCCAAGAGCGTCACCACCGGCACCGGTACGCCCGATACCATCTATCTCCGCACCGCACGCCATCTCTACGCTCTGAGCCTGTACTACACCAACTACGCCGCCGGTACCGGCTCCAGCACCTATTTGCAGGAGCGGGACATCGACTACGCCGCCTATGACTGGTCCGGCTACACGGCCTACACCAGTGTCCGGCAGCAGGCGCCCATCGACAGTGCCAACGGCTTCGCGGCCCAGTACGACGGCGACGGCCACACCATCACCGGCGTGTCCTTCGTGTCCGACAGCCGCGGCAGCATCGGTATGTTCGCCACCGTAGCCCGCAGCGGCCAGGTACGCAATACCGTGCTGATGGCCAGCGGCAGCGAGGCCGTGCGGGTGTACGGTCAGCTGAACGGCAGCACCGTCCGCACCTATGCAGGCGTGCTGGCCGGGCGGAACTACGGCATTATCGCCAACTGCGCCGCCTCCGGCTACGGCTTCGTGGGCTCCTCCGGCAGCCGCGACTACGGCCTGGTAGCCTACAATTACAGCACACTCTATATCGGCGGGCTGGTGGGCGGCAACTTCGCCAGCGGCTCGTCCCGCAACGGCTCGCTGGGCATCTTCTCCAGCGAGGCCAACTGCCCCTCCGTCATTGTCTCGGCCTACAACGCCTCGGTCTATGCCGGCGGGCTGGCCGGTGTCAACAACGGCGCCATCCAGTCCTCCTACGCGCTGGGCTCTCTGTATGCCAAGGACGTCCGCAACAGCACCGTGTGGCTGAGCGGCTTCGCCGGAAGCAACAACGGCGGCAGTCTGCGCTACTGTTACAGCGCCACGGCTCTGACCGCCGCCGGTGAGGCGGAGGTCTACGGCCTGACCCGTATCGGCGGCGGCGCGCTGGAGTGCTGCTACCTCAACGGCGGCACCTACTCCTACGACGGGCACCTGTACGCCTACAACACCGCCGCCAACAGCTTCAGCAGCAGCGCCGCGGGACGGCCCATCACCGGCGCGGATCTGGAAAAGCTGCGGCTGTCCGGCTTCTCCCGCGCCGCCGTCACCCGCTACGACGGCACGGACAGCTATCCCTACCCTGCCGTGGTCCGCAATGACGCCAATCGCGTCGTTCACTACGGCCAGTGGCCCACGCTGAAGCACATCGGCACGCTGGGCGTGTTCTACTGGGAGTATGAGTCCGGCGGCAGCGCCGGTTATCACCTGAGCTATGTGGGTACCGACGACGGCACCCCCATCTCCGGCAGCTCCCTGTGTACCCAGCACAACGATGGCGGTGTGGTGACGCGCTACGGCTACGGCTACTTCTGCGCCACGGATACCGTCACCTCCGCCGCCGACATCAGCTATCGATTCACCAACTGCCGTACCGGCACACGCCGCAGCGAGGTGGAGCAGGCGCTGGCCGCCCAGATGAAGGGTTACTCCTTTGTGGCCTTCGAGACCGGCCCCGTCAGCCGGACGGCCGGTGACGGCTCCGTCAGCTGGACCCGCGAGGATACCATGTACCTCACCGGCGCCGACGTCAACAGCCAGTGGACCCTGTCTTACGGCGGCGGCAGCTACACCTACTCGGTGTGCCCGTTCTTCGCCGATGCCATCACTCTCACCGGCGTCAGCATCGACGGCATAGGCTCCCTGTCCGTAAGCGCGGCGCTGCCCGGGGCCGAGGCAGACAGCGCCTACGAGATCCGGTCCGTGTCCCAGCTGCAGAATATCAACTGGAACTACGGCACCCTCTCCACGGATCACTACGTCTCCGGCTCCACCGACAACAACATCACCAAGTACCCCTATCTGGGCAGCTATCGCAACTCCGTGTCGTCGGGACAGGACAACTTCACCAATGAGACCCGCCGCTACTGGGTCCAGAGCCATGACGTGGACGCCGTTGCCGAGGGACTCGGCGGCACCGACGACCATCCCTTCACCCCTATCGGCAGCATGGTGGACACGGCTCACGTGGACAATGGCGCCAATTCTCAGCCCTATGCGGCCTATTTCGCCTCCAACTACGACGGTGACGCCTATACCATTCGGAACATCCAGATCCGGAGTACCGCCCAGTGCATAGGTCTGTTTGGCTTCACCGTGGGTGCTGACCTGAAGGATATCATCATGTACTCCGATCAGGGAAACGAGGTGATCAACGACGCCGCAGGCACTCATTGGTACGCCATGGGCGGTCTGGTGGGCTTCGCCGGCGCCGGTAAGAATGGCGCATCGTTCACCAACTGCTCCGTGTCCGGCTACATCATCCGCGATCTGCGGGCCAATAACCCCGGTTGGGGCGGCGGCTGCGTAGGCGGTCTGGTGGGCGCCACCAACATGAACATCACCGGCTGCTCCGCCGTGACGGACATTATCATCAACATCAGCTACGATATCGGCTATCGGAACCTTCGTGTGGGCGGTATCGCCGGTGTATGCCGCGCAACGCTGGATAAGTGCTACGCCGGCGGCTCCATCCAGGCTGAGGAGATGCGCAATAACTACAACGGTACCGGCAGATCCACCAATATCTGGGTGGCCGGTCTCGTGGGCGGCGTCATCCTCCGCGATCAGGGCAATCTGGAGAGCAGCATGGGTACTACCAGCAACCCGCTGACCGTGCAGAGCTGCTACTCCTATGTGAAGCTTCCCACGACTACCAACGCCAAGACCCACGTGGTCGCCTCCTTTGCCATCGCCTCCAACGGCGAAATGCTGCACTCGTTCTCCATCCGGTACAACAGCAATGGCATCCAGTACACCATCCCCAACCCCCACGCCATCATCCGCAACTGCTATTGTCTGACCAGCGCCGTGGTGAATACCAATGACTACACCAGCTTCCGGAATCTGTCTGACGCGGACTGGAAGGCGGGCAAGAACATCAACATGAAGGATACCTCCGATGTCCGCCGCGTAGTGCTGACCAACGACCGCTCCCCCTACATCTCCTATCAGGATATGGCAGATCCTGATAAGCTGGCTGCATGGCTGAACAATGGCGTCTCCGCTTCTCCCCTGACCTTTGATTTCGTCACCGTGGAGGAGAATGGCGTCCGCATCGACGGCAAGTACAGCTTCCCCGGCGCTGACGCCGGACGGCTGGACGGCCTGAACTATCCCTTCCCCACCATTCTGACCCAGCTGGATGCCTTTGGCCGCACGGTCAACGTCCACTACGGCCCCTGGCCTATGCACGGCCTGTACTGGGAAAGCACCAGCGCCGACCTGGATCTGTTCGCAGACCGCGGCGACGGACGTCTGCCCACCCTGACGGTGGGGCTATACCCCGAAAACAACGCCGTCAACACCGGCCAGACACCTGCCATTACCCTGCTGAACGAGGATGGCACGCCGGCGGATGACACCCTCATCGGCAGCACCGCCGTGGCGGCCTATGACGCCGCCAGCGGCTGCTGGCAGGTGACGTTCACCGCCTCCGCCGCCGGTGGAGAGGGTGTGGTGGTGGCAAGGGCCTCCCTGGGCAGCTACACCGCCGACCTCACCATCCGCGTGGGCGCGGTGCTGTCCCTGACCCACGACAAGCCCGCCGGTGTCACCGTGCGCTACGGCGCACCCTCCGAGACCGTGACGCTGTCCCTGCGGGACAGCCACGGCGATCCCGTCACCGCCGACGCCGCCAAGGGCGAGACCATCGGGTGGTCCGTGGCGGCGGAGACGCTGGCCGACGGCACCGCCGTGGTAGAATGCGACGCTGCGGACATCCGCGCCGTCGCCGGTCAGGCCGGTGACTTCACCCTGCCGGTAACGGGCTTTGCCGCAGGCGACTCCGCCATCACCGTGACGTGTACCTACACCTATCTGGAAAACGGCGTGCCCAAGCGTATCCAGTCCTCCACCATCATCAGTGCCCGTTCCCTCCGCGACGCGGTGGGACTGGTATACGATGTGGAGGAGGACACGGTGCTCCGCACCACCGTCAACGGCGTGTACCTGCCCTGCGAGGGCACCGGCAGCACCGAGGGCGGCGATGTCACCGCGCCGGGCTTTGAACGCCAGACCGGCAGCCTGTATCTGTTCGCCGGAAATGCCTACACCGATCTGAGTGACTTCACCGTGGATCTCAGCGGCCTTACCGCTGTGGACAGCGGCGGCAACGCCCTGGACGGCACCCGATGGGCCATTTACGCGGGCGACGTGATCGAGGCGGACGACTACCGATACCGTCTGCTGACGGTGGAGACGGATCAGCCGCGGCGCCTGTACATCAGCGGCACTGTGACCCTGCGTCGGAATGACGTGACGTACCGGCTGACGCTGACCAACTACCCCTGCGGGGCGGACCCCGCGCCATAAGAAATGAAAGGCAGGTGACACCGCATGGACGCGCTGCGCCGAAAATTACATGACCAGCGGGGCGTGTCCATGCTGATGGCCCTGCTGCTGATGCTGGTGGCCCTGATGGTCAGCGCCGTGGTGGTGGCAGGCGCTTCCAGCGCTGTGTCCGCCCTGCGCACCGACCAGAAGCAGGAACAGGCGGCCCTGACCGTAACATCCGCGGCGGAGCTGATCCGAAACAGCTTTCTGGCGTCGGACATGAAGTATGTCAGCACCACTGTCAGCTATGAGTTCTACTACAACCCTAATCAAAATACTTCCAGTACCACCACCCAGACCATTCCCGCCGAGCTGGCGTTCAGCGACTTCGCCAACTACGCCATCGGGCGGCTCCGCGATGGGCAGCCGGTGCTGAACCGTGTCTACACCTTCCACCTGGAGGACGATCGTGTCAGCGATGTCACCGCTACGTTCTCCATGACCTACGACACGCTGGACAGCGGCGAGACCAGCTACGTGCTGACGGCGGCGCTGGAGAGCACGGATCCCGACGCGCCCTACCGCATGACACTGGTGATGCCCAGTACCGTCACCACCAGCACCTCTGTCAACGACCAGCGCTTTTACAAGATGACCACCACCGTCGAGACCATTTCATGGACCGATGGCGGCACCATCCACCGAAAGGAGGCGGGCTCATGAGAAAGCTGCGCTCCCGCAGGGGTGAAACACTGGTAGAGACGCTGGTATCCCTGCTGATCGTGGTACTGGTGATGGCCTTTCTGGCCACATCTATCGTGGCAGCCACCCGCGTCAACGCCAAGATGCGGGACGCGGACGTGGCGGTGCGCTACGACGGCACCTCGGAGCCGGCCAGCCTCACCGTGTCCTCCGGACGCGGCACCAGCTCCTTCACCGTCCCCGTGGAGAAATACACCACAGAGAACGGCTACTGCTACTACACCTACGACGGCAATTGACCTGCCGCCGCGCATCGCCGGAACAGGAGGTACCTGCCCGTGAAACAGAAGAAGAAAGCCGGCCTGACCATGGTGGAGCTGCTGTGCGCGCTGGCAGTCCTGCTGCTGGTCGCCGCCTGCATGGTGGTGGGCGTATCGCTGGCGGTCCGCAGCTATGACCGCTCGCTGGCCAGCTCGGAGGCCCAGGTGCTGTGCGCCACGCTGCAGACCACGGTCAGTGACGAGCTGCGCTACTCCGGCACCCTGTTCTACGACCAGACCGGTCGTCTCACCGGCTTTTTCAGTCAGGAGCACGGCGGCGAGGACGCCAAGGACGGCTTCCAGACCGATGAGAACGGCCAGATCCTGCTGGGCGGCACCAAGCTGCTGCCCAAGAAAGCGTATCCCCACGGCCTGCGGGCTGCGGTGGCGGTGGACTACGACAGGGCCACCCGCCTGTTCTCCGTTACCGTGACGGTGACGGATGCGCAGGGCGCGGAGCTGTCGTCCACATCGTTTCAGGTGGAGAAGCTCAACGCCTCCGACGAGGTCGTGGTGGGCTCATAAGAGACGAAACAATAAGGACGCGGCGGCCGAATGGCC